>Ga0056128_1001052_pt1 | contig 29143 bp, 16 predicted proteins | sample WorMetLIZISLAND2_FD_71113 | JGI IMG/M metagenome (GOLD analysis project Ga0056128, IMG submission 71113) | Marine gutless worms symbiont microbial communities from Max Planck institute for Marine Microbiology, Germany - Olavius geniculatus... ... | reverse complement strand
AGATTTTATAATCGACAGGGTTCAGATCTGGGCTGTTGGGAGGCCACAGATCTGGACCGATGAACCTGGGCATCTCGTGTGCAAGCAGGGCCACTGTGTCTTGTGCTCGGTGTGCCGGCGCGCTGTCCTGCTGGAAAATCAAAGCGCCGTCTGCTACCCAGTCAACAGTAAGCTGGTTCCCAGCCACAATGATTTCGTAAATAAGTAAATAAATATGAACCCATGTCAATAAATGTCTAGGCTAAAAACATGCCAAATATTATCCAATTTCGTTTATATTTGACAAAGTTATTACAGAAAAAAACAGTTCCACTTTTTTATGGTTCACATTATATTAAACATTTCACACGGCATGGTGGCTCTGTTTATGCTGCTTCGCTAGATATTAGGAAGGCGTTTGACACTGTTAATCATTATTAATTATATGAGTCTTTACTATTCTATGGTGTACCTTGGATTGTTGTGGATGTATTTTATAACTGGTACAGTAAGATGTTTGTAGTTATTAGATGGAATGGTGGTTTGTCCAAGACACTGTGTGTACAAAGCGGTGTTAGGCAAGGTGGCTGTATATCTCCTACTATTTTTATTCTGTTTTTAAATGCTTTTATTGTACAATTAAGGGAGTTGCCTGTTGGATGTCATATTGGTACAGAATTTGTTGGCTGTTTATTGTATACCGACGACATAATTTTTTAAAGCTTTTCTATAGTTGGGCTGCAACGTATGCTTGACAAAATTAATGTTTTGAAATAGCAAGTGTTTTGTCCTTGCAGTTTAATGTATCTAAATCACATTGTGTAGCTTTTGGTAAAACGTCCAAGTTTTCATTGTTTGTGATGGTGCTTAGTGGTACGACTCTGTGTTAGAGTTCTTCGGTTAAGTACTTAGGTGTTTATTTGCTTGGTAGAAGTTCATTAAAATTTGACATTATGCCTGTTAAACGGGCATTTTATGCTGCATGTAATAATATTTTTATGCACGGTGCTGATGTTGATGAGTTAGCCTTATTGTCATTACAAGAATCATAATCATACAATCTTCCTGTATTAATGTATGCCATGCCAGCTCTTTTTCTAAAGAACAAACAACTAGATGAAGTGAATGTTTGTTGGAATAATGTTATTCGTAGGATTTTTAATTATTTTTAATTATAACAAATGGGTATCTGTTAAGAGTGTTTTATTTTATATAAATTGTCTTAATATTACACATTTAATTATGATGCAAAAGATTAATTTTTATCGCCGCCTGCATATGTCAAGAAATTGTATTTTGCACAATGTTTTTATGTCGTTTTTGTCATATTGTTACGATAGTATGTGTTGTTCGGTTTTTATTAACAAGTCATTTGCTATGAAACTTGTAACTGATCATTTTGAGTGTTATGTTAATTCGTAGGCAGTTTTAATGGTGGACGATTTTACTAGATAGGCGGTTTTTTATCTGTACATATCTGTCTTTTCTTGCTGTCTGTTTTTGTATTTATGGCGAATAAACGTGTTCCTAAAACATGTCTTTGGCAGAGGTCTGAGCTCGTTAATTGTTTGCTTTCAAATGTTTTGTTATAACAGTCCGCTTTTGTCTTTGAATAAACTCAAACGTTGAAACAATAATCGATAATTGTCATGATTTACTTCATAAGAAGTCATCAAATTACAGCAAAGTTTGTCATTTTGATGAATCTTATAGTGTATTACTGTTGTAGGTATATGATTTTAGTTGTTGCACGTGTTAGGCCTACTTAGACAGTGACAGACCGAATTCTAGTCGCGTCGAGGCGTCAGCCGAATCTTTCCGCGTCATTTGCTCTGAGACAAACAAGCGTGGGCATAGGACTAGGCAGGACTCGGTCAATCACGGAGACCGCTGACTTCAGTTCAGGGTCGTCAAGCAAACTGGACTCGATTAAGCTACACGCCATTCATCCATGATCCATTGCAGTCACCGACGCAACCAGCCAATTACAGTTCTGCAGTCTATACGATGGATTACATTCCGGAACTGACATGTCTGTGACAGCTAACCCCATCGTGCAGCTTGCGTGACGTACACAGGCGCACTCTGATGGGAATTTGAGATTTAACCCAGTTTGAGTAAAAAAACTTTTAAGACAAGGCACATCATACACACTTTTATATTTCTGCTTTTACGTACTTTGGCGAGTAAGGGTCTATGTTTTCGCGTTTTATACGGCGAGATGTGTTTTAACTTTTTTTAGTCGAGAAAGAACCGAAAACGAAAACGCTTTCGGCGACAAGGCTGCGTCTGAAGCGTTCCCATTGCAACATTTATCTAGCGTGGCCATAATTCACCGGACGACTATTCTTCGGACAACTGAACGCGTCTATTCAACGGACGAGCTGTCGTCTTCTCCGCATACACATGATCCCTGGGCGACGAATAACCGTTAGCAACTTAGCACCGAACCCTAAAGTAGTTAGTTATCCGTCCAAAGCTATGAAGTCTTTGCGTCTGCTTTAAAAAATAACATTATTTGTCCAGCAATGGCGCCATATTTGGAACAAGTAGACTAGAAGAAAAGCAACCGTGATCTGTCGTAAATTTTGAGTAAAGCTTACGCGAAAGCGTGTCGGCTAATCCCTATGGGACAACATCGCGGTGCTGCCTGCCGAGAAATTCGAGAATGTCAGAATATGAAGCGCAAAAAAACTCGCTTGGCCACTGCGTCAGAGATAAAATGCTAGGCTATATTTTATCTTCGTGGAAAAAAACTGTATGTTTCTATCTGTCTGCGACTGCGGACAAGCGAGAGCGTAGCAGACAACCTGACCATGCTTTACTCCTGCGTCCGTTATGTGACTGTGTCCGCTAAATTTCGTAAATAAGTAAAACACGACACGTGTACGTAGAGGCGGGGGCGGTGCAGCATGTCGGACACGAGGCTGTGTGGCGGGAGTTCGAGGACAGCGTCAAGCGAGCAATCTTCATCGTGGACCCGACACAGCGCGTGCTCGAAGACGGCCAGGTCGTCGCCTGGGACGTGTACACGTCACGTGGCAGGCGCTCGCAGTCAGTACACCTGCAGATGTGGCGCCCCCTGCGACGACCGCAGCAGAACCGCTACCGGGTACTGAACGACGTCCTTATATTAGCATCTTAATTTAACACACATCCTGGTGGAGGCATTGAGCCACACGTTGATGTTATTCTGCTCTTGCCTGTCGCCAGTAGCGTCGGTGTCGTTCAGATCTCGTCTGACGACGTCCACCCAGTTTTTCCTTGGTCGTCCCGCTCGCTTTTTGAAACCCGCCATTTCTCACTGTACAGCCTGACAATGTATTTTGGAGTACATGTTCCAGCCATCTCTGTCTTTCTTCTTTAATGATGTGCTTTAATTTCCGCAACCCAGTTTCTCTGATGCTTTCATTTTAGCGTTTTTTCCACCTGATTTTCAACAGTCTTTTGCTCGCACTTGCAAAGAGCAGCTTTTGAACGAGAAAAGTTTATCATCCGAGTTTTGTATAACTATCAGGTAGCGAACGAAAGATAATAAAACACATCTGCCATGACTGCCATTCCCTGCATTGATCGAGGCTATAGCCCAACCCTTAAACTGACCGACTGCTCGATCTAGGCCTACGTAAAGAATGTGGCCCGGTATTTTTACGTTATTTATGTTAACATTTACATACATTTTCCTGTTTTTATATCGTTTTGTGCTAACCAGGACACAAAAAGAAGTTTTATTGCAAGCACGCATCTGCGTGTGTTTAATAAGCGGCTTGCTTTACATGTACTGTAGTTTGTCGGCGAGACGGTGACCGTGGCGCTGTGGGTCGGTCACAGTCGATTTACGCTGTATCCAAGCGACCGCATCCCCGTACGCCGCGGAGACGTCATCGCAATCTACTTCCCCAGGTACTACCGTTGAACATTTCACCTGCAAAAGTTTCGTAAATTTGACGATGAATTCGGTAAAATTTGTCAGGACGCCGTTTCTGAAATGTTTATTTACATTTTCTTTCTAAATTTCGCTCACGAGATTTGTTGTGAGTGACAATTTTACGTTGAAAAGAATGCATAAGATTTTGCGTCTTTCCATGCAGGTACAACCCGGTACCGTGGTCGGCGGCGGAGTGTGGTAGCCATGGCAACGAGCACCTGTACAAGCACAACCCGTACGGTACGTCGATGCAGGCGCGTGGCGACGATGGCGTCGTGGACGTCGTTTTTGAGCGGGCGGTGACCGACTGGAACCCATGTCGTCACTACTCCGTCAACGCCACCGTCATGAACGACCGCGGTCTGTTGACTGTTGATGGTAGCAGCTGATACACGTTAAACATCTGCACCCTGCAGGATAGGCAGCGATTAGAATAAGAGTAAAGGCAACTTAGTCTTCAGTAGCGTCGTGGCTGGGGAGTGGGACAATTGTCTAACTTGAATTTTTTGGCTGTCGGAAAATTGTCGGAAAAACTTTTTCTGTCGAATAATTTTAGCACAAAATGTAAAATTTGGAGTGGAAGACCCCATCTTTAAAAAATTTAGGGGCAAAATTAAAATTTTCATCTGTCTGTCGGAAACTAGCATATTTACCGGAAAATTGCAACTTTCTACCCTGCCTACGTTTTGATCTTCGACGCCGCTGTACTTTTTCCCATTTATTTTTTGTTTTTCTGTGCATTTTATCGTTTATTGCTGTCGGGCCAAAACCCTTTTCATCACTGTACTTTCTAACGTCATGCGTTCTTTGACTCGGGAGGTAACGTTGTGCTGTCAAATAAAAACGTAACGAAACCGAGCTAAAAGTAGAGAACTAGATCGGCACCGAAAAGTTGCTCGAAAGTCTATTTAAGAAGTCCGACCGACGTGTTTTAGTGGTCTGCAGTGGGCAATAAAATATAGCGCCACGACGTACAGTTAATACAGGCCTGCAGCTGATGTAGTTTGAAAGGTTGTCGAAAGCGCAAAACCGTCACACTTGATAGCACCATAAAACAACACCAGGCAGCATTAAAAGTGTTTACCGTTCCATCTGTAGGACGCGTCTTTCGTTGCAGCAGGCTAATTATATGAAGATGCCACAAGATCGATATATTCCCCAAAGTTATATTAGTTCGAGAAGTCTTTGCTGGATCCTTATCCAGTACGGGTGTCTAAACTTAGTCATTATTGCTTTTTATTTAGTTCTATTTCATCTTAAAGCAATAGTGTTCTTTCGGATTCATTTGCATTATTTAAAAATAATTCTTCTTCGTTGTAGTTTGATTATTTGTAGTTTTTGAAATTTTAACGATTTCCGGTTCGAGTCACGTTTAGCTTTGAGTACGGTAATAATGTTCAATTTCAGGCCGCATGATTCTCGCTAAAACCTGGCAGAACAAAACTGGTCGAGTTCAGTAGCCGAGATGAGACATTAGACGTTTTTGCGCCCTGATTCTTTCTGAGACTTTGGCGCTTTATAAATCATTTACTTACTTACTTACTTACTTAGATTGAACCCATAGTCACACGACACTTGGAATGAGCCGGAATGCCGTTGAAATCAACATTCGTTGTGCATTCTTGGACAATCAAAGTGCATTCTAAACATTCCGACCGAATTCCGCCTGCATTCCAAATATTCGGGCACATTCTTGCGACCAATCGAAATATTTTGCTCATGTTTAAAACTTTTGAGGTGCATTTGAAGTAGAAAAATATCGAACGGCATTTGAAGTGTATTCTAACTGCATTATTACTGCATTCTAAAGAGTCGTACAGCATTCGAAACATTCGGGTCGCATTCGATGGAGAATCGAAACGCTTTCCTCATGTTAGTATCAAGTTTTTCTATTCTTGGCCCTACTATTTGCATCAACTCATCATACACGGCGGGCTCCATTCTGAAGTAGTTGCAGTAAAATTGTGAGTTTTCGACTCTGAGCTTTTTTATCAGTCAGGCGTCATGTTCATACAGTCTTCTCCTCTTTTTTACCAGCCAGGGACGAGTCTGATATATTTTGGGTTTTTTTCGTCTTCTTTCTTTTTCTAGTTTCCTCCACATCGCTTTCCCACCAGGCCTGGAGGACAGCAATTTGCAGCAAAGCAACATCGTTCTCGTGGTCCATAGCGGTTGTGTTGAGACTAACGAAAATGCTAGATTCGGCAACATCTTGTATACAATCGGGAAGTATAGTCTGGTCATATTTTTATGCATTCTGGACATTCGTGTTACACGTCAAATACGTTTGAAGTACATTCGAAGTATTCCAACTGCATTTTGTATGAATTTTTCGATGTTCGAACCGTATTCGGAAGTTATTCTGGCAGCATTTTAACTACATTTGTACAACATTCGAGGCGCCTTCCAACTGGCGTTATTCGGATGTCATTCGCGCCCGAATGCCGCTCGAATTTTGAAAATTGTTCATTCCGGCTGATTCCGGCTGGTTCCGTTTACATTCTTGTTTCGTGTGACAGGGGCTTTAGTTGTCACATAGGCCTAACAGCCGCCAAGTTATCAAAACGTTTCGCCGATTTTTGAAATATTTTTTATTAAACTATCGACGAAATTTACAACAAATCGGTTATTAAAATATATATTTGCGTATAGACAAGCATAGGCAATAGAATATCGTTTTGAGTCGTGCTCGGCCCACGTTTGCATCGACCGTTTAGCATCGAATAACACGCCAAGGTGGCGTGCGGTACAACAGTAAAGTCTGCAAACTCAGACAAGGCAAAGACATTCCGTGCCGTGCATCATATAGACTTCGTAGTGCTCAGTTGCAGATGTCGAAGCTGGCGAAATTGATGATTTATTTTCAGACGGATTATTCAGCGTTTTTTCGATACGTTTCGACGCTCGAGAATAATTCCATTTCTATTAATTTTCGTTTTATTTTTTTCATTCTGCTTTTTTCTGTTGATTTCTCGTTCTCAGAATTATGTTATATAGTTTAAGCCTAGTTGTGGTGTTTGCGCAAGAAAGACCAATCGTTTATGTTCTCGTTCTCCTTCGTCAAAACATTACTGACGTCGTCGGCGTCTAATGCACCCAGGCGTGCAGCCGGTCATGACTTGAGCCCTCTTCGTTCGTTCTCAGTTCTCGACTCGGCGCTTTCATCACAAATCGAATGCTGCGGTACGATGGTTCCCTGGCGTCCTGTTAGGTCGCAACCGATGAGTGCCATCTTCAAGCCTCAACAAAGCCGTCTGCTCTCTGCCACTGTAAAGTGTAAACGTAATGTCTAGTTCGTTCAATAAGCCGCTCGTCGTCGCTCTTATCGGCTTCTCAGCTTTCCTGCGGCGTTCAGTGTCAGTCATCGGTCCGATTGTCGTAGATCGGTTGTGAAAATTTAAAGATATGTTCTTATATAATAAGACACAAGTAAAAACCACATATTTGTTACCAGTAGTAAATACTTTTTGTTTGCTTAATACTGTCTTTGTTGTCTGTCTTTGAATACTATTTGCATTTTGCTTTGCTTTTAGTTTTAATAAGGTTGTGTTATAGGTTATATGGTTTGCTAATTGCTTTCTGCTGATTATTCCGTATCAATGTACACATTGTTGTTTTTAAATTATTGTTTTTAATTTAATGAAAACTGACTTTTTACCAAAAATATTTTTTATCTTTTTTTTCTTAAGTTTGTTTTTGAATTTTTAATAAGCGTTGAACGGTCAACCCGAAAATTTTGGTGATTTAAACTAATTAACAAGAAATATGAAGTGCCATTAATAAAATAGTAGCAGATGTTGTATTTAAGCCTAGATTTACCTACTTTTCACGCAGAATTTTTTTCAGTGCAAAAATAATGATGATAAAACTGCATCTTGAACCAATAGATTTTTCAATAGGGCTCAACTTTTACAAATGTTTTAATTTTTTGACAAAATGCATTTTTATTTATGCGGTCATTCTAATTGGCCGTATTACGAGAGTTGCCTGTCCGTCTGTTTGTTCGTACGTCCGTCTCCTGGTCTCGCACAAACTCTTAGCTGGAAAACAAAAAGCGTAGAAAAATTAAACTGGCGTATTTATTCCACACTAGACGCGTACGATTTTGGCAACTACGAACGGCTGCAGGCATGTCGGCACAAAGCGTGCTGACAGTCTTTGATTGTAATATCTACGACGAACATGCATTATGCATGTGGTAGGATATGTAGGCTACACGGTAGAAAACTTAAAGTTAAATACCCGAGCCATAAAGCCCGTAAGGCGGCGCTGATCTCCGTTTTCCTAGCCAGACACCAGTTCATGCACACTGCCAGACCACGGATACGGGGCTAGTGCATCGCGCGGTGCGTCTGCGTACTTCCCAGCGTTTCGCCGGTACTCATTGCGCCTACCCACGGAGGGAGGGCCAAGCTGAGTTGATTTAGTAATTGTCGTAATTCCTGCTTGTTTTGTAGGCTACACCGCGAGTTTAAAAAGCGCGCCAGCAAACTTTGTGAGTCTTTGTCCAGGCGTCTTCGCCAGATATCGATCGATTTTTAAAATTCTTTCACTGGCACATGCACTGTGCAGACAATTTGCGATAAAACTGTCATAAAGATCCCACTAGACTTTGCACCTTGTGTCGCATTATCGTCATCATTATGATCATGTTTGAGTCACGTGTGTTCTGGTGGTGCAGAGATAGCGCAGTTCGACTACGACTATGAGCAAACAACTGACGGCAGGTACGACCTACGTCCGTACGGTCCGTACCTTCCGTCCAGACGGCCCGGCAGCTGGTATAACACTGCTGCTGCCATGGCAACGACCACGCTACAGATGACGTCACTGGTTGTCACGGTAACGCTAACGATGCTGATTCTGCAACGGGCACCGATGATATGACGACAAACGACTGTTGCTGCTGTTTCCTATCTATACGAGAGGCGTTTATTCCTCTTGAGCCTTTCGAACAAGTTCTTACATTTTCCCATTTTCTCCTCTTCCGTTTTTCCCTTTTTATTTCCGGTTTCTTTCTTTGGACCCTCCAATAAATTATTATTTAGCTGTAGGAGCGCCGCAGATTTGGGGATATCTTGGACTTGCAAAACCCATTCCAAAGGAAAATAGCGCAGATGAATGACGTATGAACATGTTAAGAAAATATGACACGTCTTTTGAGTTTTGACGTCCTCTGCTTCGTTCGTGGCATATAGCACTAAAAATAAATGTGTTTTTGAATGAATGATTGTTTATTAGTGTTGCAGCCAAAAGGCTGGATTGCGACAATAGGCCTACATACAATGGAATACAATACAAATCACACAAATTGTCACATAAAATGTCAAATAAAATATGCAGATAAAATATAGTTAACGATGGTAATATAAAAACGCCAGATAAAAACCGAGATAAAAACCGATGTCTGCTAGCTGATAATTATTTACAAACTACGGAATAAAAGATTTTTTTTAATTTCTTAGTTCGTGCAAAGTAATGTTAATTTTCATTAAAAACATTGCGCTGAAAAAATCGTTGTGCGAGTTGCTCTCGGCGTCCCTTCAACGTATCAGCCTTAGCAATGACTAAAGATCCATCATAGTCCAAGTGCGGATTAATGATTCGCGCGGCTCTCTTGTGTAGAGACTCAAGTGACTCAGTCTGTGCGACAGTCAGACTTGAGTGCCATATTGGACTGGCGCAGGCCTACTCCAGAACTGGCCGTACAATTGTGCAGTGCAGTTTGAAGTCAGGACACTTCACGTTTTTGAGTGACTTCGTTCGCTGCAGTAACTATTGTTTGCGTTGATAATTCGTTAAAATTGGGCTGCATGTTTGTTGCATTGTCGGATTAAAATTTCGTTACAATTATTGTTGTTTGTTGGAATTACAAAAATGTTGTTTCTTGAACTACGACCGTATAGGCCTACAGGGGGTTACCTTTTTACGGACACATGCAGTGCAGTATATACGAGAGTCGTTTGATAAATAGGCCTAGGCCTACGTTATACAAAACACTGTAATTCGGTTAGTTTTCTAAATATAAACAATCCGAAATATACGTTTTGTATAAGAAATTTTATTTTGAACATGTGTACCGGGGTAGAAAAAATTAGTTGATTATAGCCAAAATCGCGCATTTTGAAAGGGCATGCATAGCCTATAGGATATATGACGTCCCCGTAGCGGCACGGACTGGGCTATAGGCCCCTACGGAGAACTCGGGTCGAAACTTAAACTAGTAGGCCAAAAATCCACGTTTTATGCTGAAAACTTCATATGCAGGTTGAAGTCCATCTCCAGCCATTTCGACGCAATTATTTTAAAATGTGCATCGAGGCTTATAATTGCGAAAAATTTGCCAAAAACCAAAAACTGTCGTTCCACGGTTCAAGGTCATGAATGTCAGTACTCTAGAAAAGCTTGCCATGAGTGATTGCTACGATAAGCAGCAAGTGTGCGTCCATCTGCAACCGTTTTCACCCTACAGGCCTAGGCCTATAACGATAAACAGTAAAATAGCCATTTCTGCAACGTCTTTCTTTGACGCAGGCCGTCGTTCGAGAGGAAGCCCCTCATGCACACAGCTGCAGAAAATTTTGTCGCAAAACAACTTAAGTCATATTAGCGGCAGCCCACATTCGTGATTCTATAGGTGTCGTACGTCGTTTTGATACATTGCCAGGGTGTGACGGACAGACGGACAAACACCTCGACGATAGCTAAGACGCACTTAGCATAAGCCGAGACCTAGCTGCATAAACGACACTAAAGGCAAAGAAGGGGGCAGCTGCTTTCCTCCCCTGTGCCCGTGCCCCTGCCTTTGCTCCCCCGGGCTGTCCCCAGGAGAAATTTTGATGGTAATAGGCCTAAAATGTCCTCTGGTAACCACGCACATGCCAAGCTGTGACCGATTAAAGGTCATTTCTGCAAGAGAACACACATATATCTGTGATTTTTGCCTTTACAAAATTAAACAAGCAAACAAATTTGCGGCTTCCATTGAATGTCCAAAAGCTAAGTGTTTGACTTTCAGCTTCAGAGAGACTTCGCCGCTTTGACCCCCGACCAGGGCCTCTATACCTCTAGACCATGCTACGTCTTTTTGAAATTTTGATGCGTACAACGAGCGAATAAGGCCGACATTTGGCCAACACAAAAAATTATTGCTCCTCTGTGCCCTGGCCTTTGACCCCGCATTTTTTGCCCCCATCCAGTTTCAGATTCCTAGCGCCGCCCATGTCTATAGCGCGTAAAAAACCTGGTCAGTGATCATATTTGTTTAGTGAGGAGCGGATGACGCGAATCTTACAATTTTGCGTACATGAATTGTCAGCCGCCGTGAGCCACATTTTCTATGGATGGCTGCGGCTTAGCCGGAATACGGCTGAAGCCGACGCGGCTTAAGTTTTTTTCTATGAGCGGCGGTTTAACCGCACCCTGCATTTTAATGTACAATTATCATTCGTCGTAGTGTTACTTATTTACCTGATGCGTTATTTCAGCTGTTGGTGTACTTTTACACTGTTGAGTTTGTTGTTTTGATAGTGATTTCCGCTTCATTACTAATTTCGACAGATATATGCTAATTTCTAACTAGTTATATTGTCGCATCGGATGATCGGACAACGAAACTTAGCCGAAGCAGAATAAAATGTCATCGTCAAAAGGGTCTGATTCGAATTATGGCTTTTTCGCCCCTTTGCCTGCCGGTTCACCCCTGGCTTGTTCGCCTCCTGGCTGATTTGCTCCCCGATCCGGTGATTCATTATTGAGGCTTGTGTTTTAATTTACAGAAAGGCAGCAAGTAAGTGTAGCGTTACGTCACTGATTAATAGTTACTTCAATTAACGTTATACGTGATAAATTGAATAATAAGTGATCACAGTTCACAAAGTCAGTAGTCTTTGGTTTTATTGCAGCAGTGGAACTATTATAGCCTATACCTAGAATGCCTAAAACTCGGCTAACGTGTCAACGTCAAGCTTCCTTTGAAATGAATTCTTACATGTATACTTGGGTCTAGGCCTAATAACCGCTTGATGAACGCCTAGGTCTATAGACAGCATCAGACATCATTGCAAACATTCTAAGGCGATAAAGCGCACTAAAACTCTGTATAATAAACTATGTGTATAGGCCTAATGATTTTATTTCAGAATTGAACAAATCATTAAACATTCACGCCATCATTTATTCTCATCGTCTAGGCCTAAAGACAATTACTGTATTACGTATAAACCTCGATGTCAAATTACCGGTATTCAACAGGGGCGAAACGTCTAAGGTGAGGGGGCGAAAAAACCAGGGGTGAATCAAATAGGGGGTGAACAAGCCAAAGTGCGAACAAGCCTGGGGGCGAACGAGCCAGAGGGTGAAAGAGCCAGGGGTGAACAAGCCAGGGGCGAACCGGCAAAGGGGCGAAAAAGCCAGACACAGTCTGATTCCAGCAGTGTTCCAGCGTCCGTGCTGAGCCAGATGAAGGACGTCACAATTCATAGAAAGACAGCAACGTTCAACGTTGGTAAAGAAGTAAGTACACTTCGATACAAGAGTGTCAGAGTGATACTGATCACAGATGTGCAGACTGCGGATGCATCAGTCTGCGGATCCAGATCCGCAGGATTTTTATGCGGACGCGGACGGATACAATCTTGTTTCGTGACAAAATTTACGGACGTGGACTGACACAGATCCTGTTTTGTGACGAGTGTATTTTTTCCTAATAAAATTTAAAAACAGATAGAAGTGGTGTGTGTTGCGATAAATTGTAATCTGCTATAGGCCTAGGCGCATAGTGGCCTACCTTACGTATTAATGACTAGCGGCAGGCCTATTCAGTGCGGACGTGGACGAGTGTGGATCCAATATTTTTTTTTTGTTGCGGACGCGGACTGACAGCGGATCTTTGGTCAAAATCTACAGACTGACGCGGACTCAAAAATTTCAGGATCCGCCCATCTCTGATACTGATATCATTAGTTATATTACGTTTAGTTTCTGGTTGCTGGCTTGGTGGCGTAACATTTAGGACATTGGACTTGTGATTGAAAGGTTGTGCGTTTGACTCTCAGTCGGTTTGCTGTTAATTGATACTACTAGCTTGAGTCCATGTTCAGTTCAGCTTTTCATCCCCCCAGTAGGCAACTCAAGTACCAGCCTGATTAGCTGGGGTAAAGGCGGGACACGTTTACCTGTGACAGGTTGCAGGTAACACTGCGTGATCTCACATGGCAGGTGTAGCCTTGTTACACAAGGTTATGATCTAGCTTGCATGGTTTTTGACCTATCCGCCTGTGTGATGAATGGACAGATGGACGGATGAACATAATTACGAAGGCTAAGACACCCTATAGCAGTACCTGCTGTTACGCATGAAAATGGTGCATCTGTTGCAACAATGGGTCTTCATGCAGTTGCTGTTGACATTCTAGATACTTGCAAAAAAAAGATACTTGCTGGTTGTTAGTTCGGGTGTGATTTTGACTTGTTGTAGTCAGTAACGGTGCATTACAAGGAAGCTTTGCCATCCTCTGGTAGTACGGCTGATCATAGCGTGTTTTTTATGCACGGTGCCAGTTTCTCCTCACAGACCTGGGACGATATAAAAACACTGCATCTGGTTGCAGCAATGGGCATTCGTGCTGTTGCTGTTGACTTACCAGGTACTCTCTATGTGTAACTACAGTAGTTCTCTACTTTCTTGACTAGAAACGAGATTGAGATATGCTGGCTTGTTGTGTTGTATCAAAGTTGTGGTCTGGCAGGGACTCGTAAATTAAAAGAAAATCAGATTTTAATCTGGATCCAGGAATTGTTAATTTGGATTCTGATTTGGATTGTCACCTAAGTGTGTGTAATTAATTTATCATTTTGTAACTTTCTGGTACTCCAAGATTAGTTAAAGTCTGTCCGTGCATTACTATAAATAGGTTCATTTGATCGTAGCATTTTTGCTACAGTTGTAACACATCTGGTCTTTGGAATTAAGTGCATGAACTCGTTCATGGTGCTTTGGGCTTTAACGTGAATTTCTCAGTGGATGTTGAACAGTGTATTACAGAAGATAGTTGCTGTCATGGTAGGTTATGGACAGAGCAGGTCGGCATATGTCGATGAGCGTGAGTTTGTGGAGCAGTTTATGAAGACTGTGAAACTGACTCGTCCGGTGCTGATCTGTGCGTCGATGAGTGGTGGGTATGCTCTGCCATTTGTCTTCAAGCCAGATGCTGCAACCTGTACTAAACGCCTCCAAGGCTTTGTGCCCATTGCTCCAGTAGGCACAGGATCATTCACGAAAGTTGATTACTCCAGCTGCGAGGTAAGTTAGCTTCATAGAGCTGTGCTGTCAAAGTAACTTTTTACATGTTCTAGAGTAGCGGTACTCAATGAATGGCATGATATGAAGTAGAGTATTTGTTTACTGCTCAGTAAGAATGTTTGTAAACTTATGAACCGTGACAGTGCTATAATACGTGCAGATGTATGCTGTGTAAAACTGTGTGCTATTGGCTTGTGTGCAAACTTAATTGTGGTTTATATTTCTATGTTATAAAAGTCAGGCCTCAGAAACAGGTCAAGTTTTTTTTCTTGGTTTTCACACCAATAATGTTAGCATGTAATTTTTGTCACACAGAGTCATTTTGACATGACATCATTTGATAATGACACGTCCTGTAGTACGGTACCACACCTGAAGTGACATAAGTTATTATATTCTCTTATACTGTTTTATTATAAACTTTTTTTAATTTGTGAGTTTCACTTAATATATGATTTTCTACAGAACTTATTCTTTTGTGCACTGCAGGTACTCAGCCCAAAAATAATTCCCAGCACCACTTATGAAGTCAAGTACAAAAATAACTCGAGTCTTCAGCTCAGGTTTAGAGGTAGTGAACTATAGAGTAGTGACCAATAGTACCCCTACAGGGTGCGGCAAAAAAGTAGCCCTTTAAAGTTTTTCGTTGGTTTCTCAGCAACCGTTTGGAATTTTAATTTGAAATTTTACAGTTTTATTCAGTGAAACCTTGTACATCTCACTGCTATGTAAAATTTGAGTTTGTTGAAAAACGACGAAGTTATAGACTTTTTAACATGACTGTTTTTAACATGACTGTCTACCATTTTTACGCGCGAGAGCTCGCTAGCTAGCTACAGTGCGTATTAGCTATGGTAATTCTGTCTGTCTGTTCGTCTGTCTGTTCATCCGTCTGTCTGTCCGTCAAGACCTGGTACTGTTTCAAGACTAGTTGAGATAGAGACTTTAGGTTTCCACCATATGATAGCTTATTGTCTCTAGTAATTCGTGACAAAATTTCATGCCACTGGGAGAAAGGGGTCTTTACGAACGAGGGGGCAAAAGAGGGGCACCTCTTCTAAAAAGACTTTATTCTACTGCTATTGTTCATCTATTGTTGCAGATAGGCACAGACATGCTGCTTATCATAACAAGCACTGGCGACGAGCTTCTTAGGAATGTCAAAAACAATGACCTTGAATGACTTTGGACCCTAATAATATTGATTTTAGGTGATTTTTGGCACTTTTTGGCTGCAAAAAAGTGAATTGCGACGAAATGGGTGGAGATAGACCAAGACTACCTGCGAACAGGAACTGCCATAGGCTATCCCGCGTCTCATGAGCATTAGCTCAAATTTTTTGTTTAGCATTAAAAAATGTTCAAGCTACTACACCAATGCAACAACGAAACAACACAGTTAACTAATGATCAGATGCCAGAATTTTATTGTCAGTGTGAATGTTCAAAGTGTCCACTACCAGCTCCAAGCTCCAACACAAGCCTTCAGTCGCTTACTTTGATAAGTCTTTCACAGCCTTGTTGATTGGTCCATGTGGCAGATTGCCCTGGATAACCTGAAGTGCTTCCATGAGCTCGGCGACTGTTTTTGGCTTTGTTTTAAGCTTGCAGCAAGCCTCCAACATTGCACCCCACATGTAATAGTCCATTGGCTTTATATTCGGCTAATTTGGAGGCCACTGGTCCTTTGTGATGAAATCTGGATGGTTGGCTCGCAGCCTGTTTCGTGCACTGCACGCTGTGTGTGCTGGCGTGCCGTCCTGCTGGAAGATGAACCCGGTGGGCAGACAGCAATTGCTTTAAAAGATTATTAATTAAGTGGTTATTTATAAACAAAATAAATTACTGTTTATCAAAACGTCACTGTGACGTCATCGGCAGAAACATGTTAACCGGTTTTTAAAAATTTAATAGCATTTTTAGCTTGATCATTTTTTAATGCTGAAAAATCGTCAGGCAGTCATGTTAAAAAGTCTATAACTTCGTCGTTTTTCAACAGAGTCACATTTTACTTGGTAGTTAGATGTAGGAGGTTTCACTAAGTAGAACTGTAGAACTTCATATTAAAATCCTAAACGGTTGCTGAGAAAACAGCGAAAAACTTTAGTTGGCTACTTTTTTTGCCGCACCTATTTGATGCATGCAATCACTCGTCAGAGGTCATTAGTCTAAGGGACACTGGTTTGCAATTGGTTATAACTCAGCCAGTGAACGGTTCCTGCAATGCGTGCAGGTTCCAACGCTGATTGTCTACGGTGAGAGAGATAGAGGTGCGCCGGTGGACACACTCAAACAGATGCCTAACAGCCAGGTGTCAATGATAAGGAATGCCGGGCATGCTTGCTACATGAACGATACAGACGAGTGGCATTGCCTTCTCTACAAGTTTCTCCGTTCTCCTGATGTCTTTGGAAACTAGACTGCTGTGTGTCTGCGTGTCTCAGACTTGAAGGACAAAGCAGGATGAGTGGTTGGTTGTAATTGTGATGCAAGGGTTGTTGTATATTCTGCGTATACCACTCAACTTGTCAGGTGACCAGTTGACCTGACCAGCTTTTCCGGTACTAATCCTAACACTAATCCTAATCCTATGCTGTGATAAGTTAATTGTTTGATGAAGTGGCCATGCGTTGAGTTGTCTCTATGATAAGTTGACTACTACCAGCTGTGTGGCCAGTGTAGTGTTGTGATTGCTTATTGTTATGAATTTGGCTGTCTGAATTGTCAGTATTAAGTCTTGATGTGCATGCATTTTTCCGCTTTGTTTTATTATTTTTTGTAAATTTGCTTTCTTTATGAACCATTAAATGGTGTGACTATGACAGCTTATTTTTTGTACGGTTGCACTCATGCGGAAAACTGAAAACTTCCATTCGGTAACGATTCGCCATTAAGTACGGCATGAGTTTTTCTTCACAGACCTGGGACGATATAAAAACACTGTATCGGTTGCAGCGATGGGCATTATGCGTGAGTTGGCGTTTTTATGTGCGAAAGCAGCTACTGATTTTAGCGCATCTTAGCCATCGCAATTCTGTCTGTCCATCCGTCCGTCTGTTCTTCCGTCACATGGGTGAATCAGTCAAAAATGGTGCAAGCTAGGATCACCAGATCTTTACCATTGGCTGCCTGGAAGACTCTAGTTTCAGGAACCGTAAAGCTTTTCCATAAATTCGAAGGGGGTCACCCCGAACGAGGGCGCTAAATGAGGGGGTGGGCAAAATTTGCAATTTTTGGCCAATAAGTCGCTGTATCTCAGTAGCGGTGCGAGATAGGGCCTAGGTTACTATTAATCACTAATAGGAAGTAGTTTTGGCACCAAATTCAATAACCTTGAATAACATTGAACGCCAAAATAGGGGGTTTTATGGATTTTTTTGGCGATTTCGGGTTGTGGCACAAGTCTATATCATTCACAAAGTGGCGCCACGGTACTATCGTTATGCAATCCAGATAGAGAATTTGGTATTTGTAGATTAATTTAGCGTGAACACCACAATTTTCAGCTAAACTACTGAACCGGAACTGCTATAGGTTTTCGTGCATCTAGTGAGCATTAGCTCAAATTTCTTGTTTGTTAATCATGCAGTTTGTCTTAGAGCAAACATTTATGTTTCGCGTACTTTTTGTATTTTGTCTTATTTCTTAAGTGATTATTTAGAAGTTCTTTTGTTAATGCCAACAACACGGTTTGTTTCCTGGAGGCTGTAAATCGGGGGCACTATGAAAAAAATGTAGCGGAGGAAGTGTGCAATTTTCCCGCAAATTTATCACTGAATATTTATCAATGAGTAGATCGTGAGTGCTCAGAAGTTTAGTTTTGTCTCAAAATGGGGGATTTTTAGCCCTACATTTAAAAAAATTTTTTTGGAATAAAATTTTCTGACAAGCTTATGTCGTTGACGGAGACCCGCAAGAGGGGAGGGGAGGGAAGGATAATGAGATGGGAGGAGAAAGAAAGGGAAAGGTCTCCAGTAATATCACACAGTTTAGGTTTACCAGAAAATGCCTGCCTTTTCCCCTTGGCATGCATCATCATCCCACGTTTCCAGACCTTCCACAGCTGTTGGTTTGACCTAGAAGTATAGACCTAGCTTGCTGTTTATGCTTGTTTGATGATCGTTTAATAGCGCATTTAATCTCGCGCTAATAAACCGATCGGCACGAAATGATTTCACTTGAAGTTTTGCTTTGAATGTTACTCAATGTACTCATATACACATGTGCTTCACTTGAGGTGTCTCCTTTGCCTCTCCCCAATACAAAAAAATGGGCGACGGTATATTTTCACCTCAATCAAAGCTTTAACCATTTTCTGGGCTTTTCTGCACCCAGAATGCGTTTGCGTCTGAGGCTGCATCTTGGGCCCTGCTATGAGAACATATGGTACTGCGTCCCATCCAGACATCACATTCTCAAGACCCCCACCCCCGCTATCAGCCTTCGGCCTCATTTACAACGAGTCCTCGGAGGCTCGGACCCATGTGAGTGAGTGTCATCTTGCCTTGAGATGAAATTTTGCTCCCCGTTTTTCGAGAAATAAATTTAGAATGACGCTGCTGGTTCACTGATTATTGTCCCACAAAAATGATAATTTTTGTTCTTTTCATTTTGGACGAAAATTATTGATCGTGGATGACCGTGAACGTTTTTTTATACGCACTCAAGAAAGTTTTTCTTAATATTTTCTACTTTTACTTGAGTAGATTTTCGAGTAGAGTAAAGAAGTAGATTTATACCACAGTGATTATATATGAATATACTTATTTCCAGTGGTTAAAGTATAAATACAGAGGTGGGTATAACGCTAGTTTGGCTTTGGGACCCCATTGGTGGTTTTGGGTCCCTTGCTGCGTCTTTTGGGTACTTGAAGGTGGGGGGAACTCTTTGGACTTAAACTAGAGGTGCATTCCCCCGCGTTCACCCATACTTTTTCACTGAATATTTCGTTATAATTAGTGATTGAAATCCGGGATTGAATTTTCAATCCAGGGATCTGGGATTGAGAAATTTGTAATCCTGGGATCCTGTTTTGGGATTAGGCTTACAGATTGGTCGTTATTTTTGGTATTCCCAAATGAGTTATTTCATGCATAGTATGTAGTAGCCCCTACAGAAGATATATCCGAACTGTAGGGAGTGACACTGACTGTAAAAATACAAGTTAGCCTACAGTGCACAGCACTGAGTATTACGTGCGCACATGAAATATTTTATTCATAAGATGGCTAAAAAATTATTTTTATTATTTAACACACGAAAGAGTACAAAAAATTAACTCATTTTTTGTGATCCCGAAATCCCGGGATTGAGATGCCACCAATCCCGGGATTTGGGATCCCATGATTCAATGATTGCAATCCTTAGTACCAACACTGAAGTGTAATGTAGCCTATCTTGTACTGTGATAAATTATTTTTTTGCCATGAAGACTGTCGACAGACTGCCAGGTTAATCTAGCGCATAGACAAAAAAACTAAACTCATTTCAAAAGAAACATCAAATGCCTGAGCCCCCATTCTTCGTTGTTTGTTTACGTGTACGAAGTGTAGTCTTTACCGTGAAATTCAAGAATTGGAATTCTCTCTGGACGCCGGCGGAAGTTTATATTTTGTGGCATGTTTTCATTGCATCATGTGAATAAATGTGTATATTTAAGTGAAAACAAAGATTTTATGACATTCTGTTGTGCGTACTTTATTCTCCACAAGTAACATTAGTCAATAAAATATGTCAGAACAAGGTCGAATTGGCCAGCCTCACTTGGCGAAGCAGGATCTGTCAACGCTGGTAACATACTCTGCACTAATTGGCCAGTTTAATAAATAATAAACAAATCCCTTGCGTGTGAAATATGGTGGAAAATGGTCGAATAAGAAAGTGTCGACACTCGACATACAAATTTTTTTATATAGTCCTGTTCTTGAGTACACAAGGACAACAGTCAATAGGAGTTGGAGACATGCATTCCACGGTTAGTGCTAGCATGAGATCGGCGATCTCGCTGTAAGCACCAGCAGAATTACTAGGATGAGATCGCCACAGATCGGGTTCCGTGATTGGTCAGCTTGGCTGTTCTGCCACTCTACGACACTCCCTCTGTACGATATCATGCTAGGTAACTGGAACTTTCGTTCCCGGGAATGAAAGTGTCATAGGTGGAACTTTCGTTCCTTGGAACTTCTGTTTCCTGGAACTTTCGTTCTCAACATCAAAATTAGTATGGAACTTTCATTCCCTAACACTGATTATTAGGCCTAAACTGTACACATTTTTTGACGTGGTTTTTTAATCGCAGCTATGCTGTAAGCGTCGATGGTACCATATTGTCATCTGTCTCTTGTCCGTCCGTCCGTCTGTCGGTCCGTAATGGATGTATTTTGGATAAGTGTTTGGTTATACAGGAAAACTTTTTGCACGGATAATTAGTTCTGTGTCAATGCTCTCTGCATACAAAATTTCGAGGATGCAGTGCAAGGGAAACATTTTGAAATTTGGGGTTGAATAGATGGGGGTAGGAAAACTAGCCATATCTTGCCCTTTCAGGTGAGGTAAAAATCATCACACTTGGATGACCTTGAAGGTCAGTACTGCAACAGGAAATAAGCTGTAGTACGTCTTCTCTAGCAACAGCTGGGCTTCCTTGTTATTAGGCCTATTATATATATATATATATATACACATCTTGTTGAAACTGTAGCTATATACGTCCGAGTGACACAAAATTGGAGCTTTTTTCGGTGAACTATAAGCACTACGTAAGGTTAAGGGGTTCAGAAATTATCAGTGTCAGGGAACGAAAGTTCCCGAGGACAAAAGTTCCACCTATGGAACTTTTGTTCCAGGGAACGAAAGTTCTCGGGTACAAAAGTTCCCTGAATCTCATGCTGGGCGACAGTTCTAGAATGAGATCAGATTTCCAGATCTTAACATACCCTGTCTAAGTCTCAAGCCAGCTAAAAGTTCTAGAATAGCTTAAGATCTGTGATCTCAATAAGCCAATAGACTGTCATCATGCTTCGATCACTAATTTTGTCTGTAGGCCTTCCAAAATTGCAATAAATAAAATAGTAGGTTGCGTAATTCTGCCTCGCGACGTTATAGGCTAGTTAGGGCTTTAAACATTCAGCAGTAATGACTTTTATCGGCAAACTACTTAGACAGTCTTCGCCCACTGTGCATGCGCCCTAGCGCTATTACGCTTTAGGGGTGATGACAACTAATATAACAGCCGATCTCAAGCTAGCAATATGACTACGTTGAGATCGTTGATTTCATCCTAGAATTTACGGCATCCCACATACCAGTGCTAACCATTGCATTTCACGCTAACCTTATCAGGTAAATATTAATAATCTTTGCAGGGGTTTTATATTTACAAAGATCATAGACGTACATTTTATTCATTAATTTGAGATTACCGCAAAACTCAACAGCTTTTGTCAGTACAAGTTGCCTTGACCCCCACGGTCAGTATAAAACACGATGGGCAGATGGGCGGGACGACGGATAACTGCAGTTGCCCGATGACCTGCCTCTCTGCCTGTCATCTGATGTAAAAGATGAAAGGCAGGCGGACAAGATGACGGGCTGTTAGATGTGGACTGGCAATCGTTTTAGTCGGCTATGGGTAATAAGCGCATGTGCAGATCTGCGTATGTGTGGATGTGGCAATGGGTAAAAGGCGGATAAAATCTGCGGATGGTAATTGCGGATGTGTGGGTAAAAGACGGATGTGCGGATAGCAGTTGTCACGTTGTCACGTACATTACCAGTCATGAAAGTTGTTGAGCTTTTCAATCATTCGCTCCATAATCAACTGCTCAGCGGACGCTCTATAGGCGGCAGTTATTTGAAATCTGCCACTCTGAATTTCTTTGCAGTTCACACTCTGCAGAGGCCTAGACAGCAGTTTAATTCCTGATCACTAATTCGTCTTTACAATAGTAACTTCTTGCTGCACTTAGTAGTATGACACAGCTTAGAACTAGGCTAGGCGCCCAAAGACCCCAAATTAATGCACGGTTATACACCGCTTATTGGTCCAGCGGCATGCCTGAGTATGATGGGTAAAATGCGGATGTCCTTCGCATCAACATCCATCACCCGTTGCCATGTCCGCAGATCCGCACATACGCCTTTTACCATAGTCCATTTTTGTCGTGTATTAAATGTTATTAATAGATAGTAGTAAATAAACATTTTAAGTAAAAGAGTGTGCAATATTTTAAATAGAAAAGGCCCATCGTCTGGTCATCACCACAACCTGTTGTCAGGCTCAGCCGGTCGTTTTTACCAGGTGACGGACCTTGGTTGTATTGACTGTTGTCATTTAGATCAGATGACAGTTTGGCTGGTCACAGTTGTCTGTCATCCTCCTGCCTGTCTGCCCATCGTGTTTTTATACATACCTGACCCCTGGCCTGTATATGGGCACTATCGGTCAACTGCTTAGATTGCTTAAACACACACAACATACTTGTATCCTAGTCCTACAGGACTGTATCTGCGACCTGGTTCTGGTTCATGACCTGGTTCATGGCTTCTGTTCAAAGTTTTACAGTATGTACAAGAAACGATCACTAGCACATACTCTTGTGTTGTGTAATAGACTGGTGAATTTCATCAATGCATCGGAAAAGTTGTAAACTGGCAATTTAAAATGCCATTAAAGTCAAATTTGGCATTTCAAAGATGCTTGACTGTACAATTTTTGGCACTTTGGCTTTATTTTTCTAATTTATCAGTAGAACTCAATGTTGGCATTAATTTGGCAGTAATAAATTATGATTTTATCATTGTTGAAAATTTTTCATTTTTTGTCAGTGAAATATATTACATTACATATTTTCAGCCATAGAGTTAGCAACCTGATGCACTGTTGTATTCACTGGTTGATAAAACAACACAAGGTATGTTCTTCCAGCTGTGAATTACTGTGGGGGGACTCAATGGATGATCTTGGATAATTTATATATATTTCATAATTTGTCGCTGCAGAAACGTGCTGACCATTGCATAGTTGCATTGTATGTTTTAAGTGATGTTTGACATATGTGGATCCAGTTATTGATGTCGTCAATTACTGCTTTTTCACTAATTGTATCATTTTGTGCATATTCGTTATTATTAGCTAATTTGCACAGGTATTGCATGTTAAATAGATTTTTGTATTTCAGTGAAACATTTTGTTCAGCTTTACAGTATAATGTTTCTTATGATGTGCTGTCATTGTGTCAGAATATCAGAGATTTGACTCCTCTCACGCATGAAGTAATAAGTCGACAGGCAACCATTAACATAGGTATGTTAATTGAAATTAGTGCTGTTGAGGCATTAATTTTTTTAACGGTAATAACGAATGTGTTAATTTTTTTAACACACGTGTTCACGCATAATTAACGTATCATTATATTGCTGATATTGTACGTGGACTACATCGAGAGGGTGACTGGAATGATGACCGACGAACTTGTCGCTGTGTTGCCAGACCATCACAGTAGTGATGGAATTACAGTAAAACAATTTTTAATTACGTGATTATTTAGTCATCAAATAACCGCAGTTTAATGCAATACTGTAACTTCTGCTTTACAGAATTTGTAAGCTTATATATGTCCGTTAATTTTTTAATGTTTGTTAATGTTTTCAACGCGCATTTTAAATTAGTAACATGTTAATTCGACAGCTCTACTCAAAATTTTTTGATTGCATTGTGTAAAATAATGCCGTTGTTTGCTCACATCTTTTTGATATGCTGTATTTGAATTTTTAATTTATTTTGTGAATTTTAATGTCTTTTGCTTAGCAGATTTGAAGATTTATTGAGTTATGTAGATTGTTTTTATAAGTGCATTTCGGCTTTTGTTGTAGGTACTATTGGCCATGTAGCCCATGGAAAGTCAACTTTGGTAAAGGCAATTTCTGGTGTCCAGGTAACTGAACACAGCATAATTTTGTTTGTGATAATCTCGTGGCAGTGAAAAATTTGTTTTGCCTCTATGTCATAAACCTTTGTAATAAATGTTACAGTTTTAGTTTTTTTTCAACTGGCCAGTTATTCTCCGTTACTCCAGGTTGGGTTTGATTTTCAGCAGTAAACTTTTTTTGACTGATTTGATCATGACTTTTTAACTCTAGTTGCTCTGTATTTTGCCCAACAAATGTAGAATGTTTCTGAAGTGCATTTTGGCTTTTGTTTAATAGTTGAAACATGCAGTTGACACCCTTACCTTACCTCCGGGGTGGACAGGCTCTTACACCTGCTCAGCGCTGAGGCTGTATCAGCTTGGCCCATTGCGCGTCCCCGAATATAACCACAAGGTTACAGGTAGCGGCTATAAAGCCGTAGACGGCTGTGAAGTCGTAAATAAATGGCTGTAAAGCTGTAATTAGACGGCTATAAAGCCATAGTCGGCTGTGAAGCCGAAACCAGCACAAGGGCACTGGTAACATGTAGCAATCTGCTCTCATGGGTTTGGTCAGCTCTTAGTTAGCTCCTCACCTCCAGATTTTAGGAATTTTTTGGGTCATCTGTGCAAAGCCCCACCACCACGGCAAGGAGGCTGACCATGGTGGAGATGCAGTTGACATCATACATACATCAAAAATATCTTCAGGGGTCATTTGGCAAGTTTGCTGCTAAGTCATTTCAGCTCTATGTAGATAGGATGAGATATCATGTCTGTGCTGCTGAATATGTCAGTTATCCATTGTTTTTGTAGACTGTTCGGTTTAAGAATGAGCTGGAGCGAAATATCACCATTAAACTTGGCTATGCCAACGCCAAGGTGAGACGGTCACATGGCATCATCTCTGTCTGAACTTGCAGTACAGTTTTTAGTTTTAGAAGTTAACAGGCATTTCGGCTTTCTTAATGTTATTTGTATCAGACAGATACCGGAATATTGGAAGGGCAGAAATAGCAGACAGTAGTTTGTCATAGGCTATTCATAGCAACGAGTGCATTCAGTGCCTTGAGCACACAATGCTGCAGTTCTGCATTAGGTCGCAGTATGATTGGCCAGTGTGCATTATCACTTATGTTGCATATTGAGCTGATTCATGTGTTTGACTGTTTTGTTCTAATATAGTTTTTTTTATACAGTGACTAGTGATTACGGAGATTTACAAACGTTGTTCTTTTTTGTACATGTAAACCGGCTTTCAATACTACATGTTAGTAGTGTGCATTTTATACAGTGAGTGGCCGGAAGTGAGTAACCAAGCAGCAAAAATTTGTGTGCGTTACCAAAGTGTTGTCAGCAAGATTTGAGCACACACTTCCAATATCTGATCATTTTGGCTATTTATGGATTTCATTAAGCAGCTACATTAGCTGAGCTTGCACTGACATCATTATGACATCATTATATGTGTAATAATATCTATGCAGAATAGATATTTGTGAACGGTTGAAGTAAGCAAAAACCAGAAAGGGATTGTGTTGAAATGATTATCTCTAGTTCATCAACAAAAGTTTTGCTGGCACCAATATTGACAAATACATATTTATATATATTTCAGGTTTTCAAAAAAATAATATAGCTGGAATACTGTGGAAAAATTGTCCACGAACTCTGGCTGCCAAAATGCATACGCAAAAATGTTCGTCCACAAAGCATTGGCAGAAACATTGAAGCAAAAGTTATAAATTGTTCAACATATTGATCATCTTTTGATCACATTAAGTAGCTACATTACGTGAGGATGCGCTGTTGTCAAAATGATGTCATTGTGTGCGTAACTGTATTTACACTGGGTAGATAATTGACAACGGGCAAGGTAAGTATGAATCATTAAATGCCTGCATTAAAATGACTGGTTGAAGTTACTGAACAAAGATTTTACTCACGTTGATATGATCAAGAGAGTCGTGATATATTTCAAGTTTTTGAATAAATATTGTAATAGAAATACTACGGAAAATCAGCCACGAAGTGCGGCTACCAGAATGTAAGGGCAAATTGGTTTCCTTCGCAAATACCCACTGTTTTTTTTTTGGATGCATAACTTGCAATAGTGTAGGAATACTGATTCCAGCTCATAGTGATGTTGATGCTAAGGAGCCTAGAAATTTTTTTGGATGCTAACTTATAGCTAAGCTGACTGTTATTAATAAAGCTGTGAAAAAGCCTTTTATATTACAGGATGGTTAGCTCCAGCACACTACTAAAAATTCAACAAAAAACTGGAAAATGGATATCTAGTGTGACATGGGACGTTAAACCCTACTCAGTCACTCACTTTCTTTAGTATTTTTCTCACAAACATGCATTTAATCTTGTCAGCCACTTGCTGGTAATTACGCAGTGGCGCCATCTTGGTTACTTGCTTATGGCCACTCACTGTATGTACAATTTATTTGCAACAAAATTTCAGCATTTACTCCATGCTCTAAAATAACTGAAGGTGTTTGCTTTTTAAGCTAACATATTACTTTAGCGTATGGTGTTGCACTTTTTAGTCGCAATGTGACGTTTACCCAGTCTTTACTGTTTTTTTTTCTGACTTTATATTTGTCAGTGATACTGGTACAGGAAGCAATAGGTGATGAGAGGATGTTGATGCTGGTGTGTAGATATACAAGTGTGATGACCCAGGTGTTCAACGTCCGCAGTGCTATACTTCCCGTGGCAGTGCACACGCTGACGAGTTTCCTTGTGAATATTCACAGAAAGGCAAATACAAGCTGGTCAGGTGTGCATGCTCTGCTTTATAACACTGTCATTGTCATTATATTTTATTATACAATTTATTAACTATTGTTAATTTGTTAGTCGGCATTACCGGAAGCATCACTGATGTTGCTGGCTGTTGCACAAGTTTGCCAGTTGTCGGTGCTCTGATGCTGTGGTTGGGGTTGGCATTTAGCCTTCAGTTTTCAAATACTGCTCTCCAGTAAGTCTCAGAGGTATTTTCTGTAAGGCATGCAATTTAGTCTGGTAAGTAGGGGTATTTCTGCCAAGCAGAAGTTACTTTCATTCTAATAATAGCTGCAGAGCTGTGACATTACCCCTGCAGCAAAACGAACTGTTTATTTATCGAAGGACTTGGGCACAGGATGTGAAAGAGATGCATATTGCATGTATTAGCCAATGTTGAATGTTTGCATTGTATTGGTGTAGGCATGTGTCATTTGTTGACTGTCCTGGTCACGATATTCTCATGGCTACAATGTTAAATGGTGCTGCCGTTATGGATGCCGCTCTGCTGTTAATTGGTCAGTCTTCTATTGCTTGCTATTCTTGTCTGTTTTTTGTCCTAGCGACTTTTATGAACGATCATCGTAGCAATAGAAGCTAAATATGTATAGTCGACATGCAAATGGGAGGACAAGGTTACAAATCTGATTTCATTCTGACCAGGAGGTGAGATGTTGTGGATGGTACAGTTCTACTGAGTAATAGCATCTACAGTGAGAATTCATTCTACTAGTTATCTATTGTAAGCTAAAGCAAAGCCAGAAAATATGGTAGTGAATATTGATGCATTTTGTATATGACTGGGATTATTAATGGTTTGATCATATGGGCTTACAAGTGTAGAATGCAGACTGCAAAACTACCAGGATAGAAGCGCAAATCTTGACAACATATCCTATGTGAAATTGCAAATGCTTGTCTGCTCTTATTTTAGACAGTTCTGCAGGCTGACCGATGATCTGATGGTCAAAAATTGTATTCAAATTTAAATCAGTCAAAAAATTAATCGAACATCTTTCGTGATTAACTGTATATTTTTGCAGCCCTGGTTTTTTTGTAGCCGGCAATGAGTCCTGTCCGCAGCCGCAGACGTCTGAACACTTGGCAGCCATTGAGATTATGAAGCTGAAGCACATTATCATCATGCAAAACAAGATTGACTTAGTGAAAGAGAGTCAGGCCAAGGAACAACATGATCAGATCGTCAAGTTCGTTCAAGGTAACTTGTCTCGAAAAACTTTGTGTGCTATCCTGTCCAGCAACTGTGAATAACTTATATCTGCAGTTTAGGGGAAGAAACAATAATAGAAGCTGACATAACAAAATAAAACCATGATTATATTGCATGTGTCAGGGAGACAACTGGAAATAAGACAATTATTGTGGGTATTGTCTTCGACCAAACTAAGTCTGTGTGTGATTTTCGAGAGTCAAAATTTAGCTTTGTTTATCTGATATCCCCAGTAATTGTTTCATATTGTGCTGTTTGTTAGCAGAAATTAAGTTGCAGTTCTCTTTAACTGTACTTTCCCTGGCATGGGCCAGAGGACTGAATGTATGGATACTCGCTCGAGACTCTTGATCTCCAGAATTACATTTCTCACTCGTCGAGAATTCCGAGAATTTCAATAGGAGGCAATAAAGAGCCTTTTGTTCAGCGGCAAGTCGTGGTGAACGGTCGGCCGTTTACAGCCAGTTGACACTAATTGAGCTGTGCCAAGGGAAAGTGGCTGCCCCGCCCCTCCCCCTCAACCACACAGCCAGTGCCGTGGTGTCCAAGTCTGACTGGCCGTTTTCAAAGCCACCAACGTTCCCGTTTGATCTGAACTGAGATAAGTGCTTGCTGTGAAGACTGCTCGCTGAGAGCGTACACGTTCACCATCTCATCTGCTGAAATTTATTTGCCTCAAGTGATATCTCAGTCTGTGCTGATACTGCCTACTGTGTTGCACACTTTGGCACGCACTGCCTCTCTATTAATATACCTGCGACTGGTGGCTCCAACGAACAAACTAAGCAGTAGGAAAGTGCACTGCAAGCTTTGCAATAAGCACCATCGACCGTGAACTTTTGTTTTGTTGATCGTTCATGGATCTCATTCACACCTGTTAGCATCCCTCCTGCAGCAGGTGACCCCCTGCACGTCACGTGTATGTCTCCCCACTCTCCCCCACTGCCCCGGTGCACCAAGTGCATGCCTGCAGGCTGACACCTGTGATGTGGTGTCTC
>Ga0056128_1001051_pt1 | contig 29148 bp, 17 predicted proteins | sample WorMetLIZISLAND2_FD_71113 | JGI IMG/M metagenome (GOLD analysis project Ga0056128, IMG submission 71113) | Marine gutless worms symbiont microbial communities from Max Planck institute for Marine Microbiology, Germany - Olavius geniculatus... ... | reverse complement strand
AATTTTAGTATTTCTTCGCCTTTGTGTTCTTAAGCGCACGTACGAGACAGACAGGCAAACAGATAGAGAGACGGACAGACAGACGGACAGGGGCCATAATTAAGACGGCCGCATAATACTAACTTAATGTCAGTGAGAGACTTATTAAGCCAGCGACACACGTGCCGCATGTGCCCTTTTTAGCTTAGGCCTAGTTGTATCTCATTACGTTAATTGATTATATTTGCAACTGCTTCAGTAACTTTAAGTAGGCCTAATAGACTGCTGGCGTCGAGAGTCGAAAAGCAGTTAACGTCCAGTAATTTGTAGCATAGTTGTGACGTTCGAGCTTTGTAAACGTTGTGCAAATATCGTACCAAAGTCCGTTGGATGTGTAGCTTGAATCCTCCTCTACAGCTAACAGATATGGGAAATATATTTAGCACGCTCTGGTTTCCTTGAACAAGGCAAAAGATCAAACCAGTTAACTGTTATTAAATATATTTTCAGTACAAAGCTCGAAATGTCGATCAATATAGCTCAACAGAAAACCGGTTACGCTAGCCAACATTTTCTCAGCAACAATATCTGTAGGATGAGTATAACAAAACAAATACAAAAAATAAACCACCGAAATTTCTGAAAGGCAAAAACAAATGCGACTTTCGTATGTAACAAACAAACTGTTTATAAAATAAGTAAAGACGTGATTGTTGGTATTAGACAAGCGAGTGCAGATTAGTTGGAGTAAGGGTGCTTGGCATGCACGCAGTCCCATGGCAATTTGCACCGCAGACGGCGACATTTCATTAATCGGTCGGTCGGCGGGAAAAACTGTATGATAGGAATTATACAAGCGTTCACGCACAGAGACATTAACACTGAGTAACACGACGAACTGTTGAAGTCACAGTGACGAGTATATTAGTACGCTCCGGAGCCGTCACATTTCCTCCCGAAAGCATTGATCGTAAACAAAGACTGTTGGGGGCGATGCAAAGACCGTACAGCCGCAACTTGAAGCCAATAGGGCGTAAAATCAGGGCCAAAGCCAAAAGCGGCACTTCTGCCTTGCTCAGCTATACATTAATATTCTTGTTGCGCGTTTGTGGCATTTTCAGTAAAATGCAGCGCCGTCGTGGAAAAGAGGAAGTTGCTTCGGACAGCCGCTAAATTTAAGCCTGCAAAATTCTAAATTTTGGGCTGGAAAGCTTTTTTTCGGGGAATTTAGAGGCAAAAATTAAAATTATGAGCATTGAGCATTCACAGCTGATCTCCTGTGTCGGAATTTTCAGGTCTCTGTCGGAAATGCAACTTCTTGCCCCTGCAACTTCTTTACAACCCAAAACAAAATGTTCAGTGGCGTCAGTGTTCAGTGTTCGGCTGGAATAAGGTTCTTATAAAACGGGCAGCAAGCTCCCTTCCCACCTCACCACCTAAGAGTCGGGGATGCGCTGTAAGCTGACCCATTAACAGCGTTCTGGACACAGCCCCAACTTCTCGAATAGTTTTTGTAAGTATACTTTCACTGTTCACTAAGTGGCATCCTCTGTCGGTAAACACGGCTAATTTCAAATCACGAAAATCTGTTCACTAGACTACTCTCTGGACGGGCAACTGGACATATTTGGGAGGGAAACCCTCAAGAAAATGCCCCCGCGGGACCGTAGATAAAACACAGAACGGAGTATACGCTCGAATGACATTGACTAGACGGTCCGATGACGCGTCATACGCGAGCGCAGTCTATCTCAGCCGTCGATTGATTACACGTCGTCGCGGCGTCACACTACTGTCATTCTACGGTAATTAGCGCCGCCGCCGTCGACGCACGCACGCACGCACGGTTACAGTACGCGCGTAGCGAGTGAACGTTCACGCAGACGACGCAAAGTACGAGTCAACAACACGGTCACGCGTCCGCACGCACGCGCCGTCTTGCATCCGAAAAACAACCAAAATAACCGGCAGCATCGATCGTCATAAACAAGGCAAACAAATACGTTAGTAATAATAATAACGATGACAATAATAACAGTAGCCTAGTAATGCATAACAGCAACGTGACAAAAGGCGAACGCTGCTTATCGTTTATACAGGCGGTATGGCACGTAGCGATTGTACAGTTCCTGCTTATCAGGCGTGACCTTCAGCTTTACCGCTATCGAAAGGAAATGAATAGCTGAGATATCATAGTTACGTATTTTCTCTTAAGAACTGGAGTATAATCTGAGTCGTTCTAAAACGCGCATTTGCGTCCAACTGTTGTATCGTATACATTTCGCAGTATACGGCGCTTTAGGCCGAAGCCTAAAGGCCACTTAGGGGGCATACCTCGATGTTGTGGACTTGCTGTAAGATGTCCAACATGTTTAAAACGAATTCAAGTCTGGTCTTCATGCAGTCTGCAATTTTTTATCCGATTTTTGGATCTTTTTCCGTCCGAATCCAAGCCCCCGGAGCCTGATAGTCGCTACGTCCCGTGTACTGTACATGTCTATTAGCCTGTGCGTGCATTTTACCAGCTCAAGTGACCAATCAACGTGAACAACTGGTCTAGCCTAGGTTAAGCTTAGCCACAGTTTGGTGGTTTGACTCCCAGTTTTGTGGGTATCCGAGATCTATACAGGCCTTAATGCTTAAGAAAATCGCCAAATTTTCCCGTAGGCCCTATACTTAGGGAGCGGAAGAAAAGAGACAAGTGTTGGCTTTTGGCCTTAGACCTGGGAGTCGCCAGCGCAAGCTTTTCTGGCTCGGTTCAGAAACTTTTCGGCCTTAGCTGAAATAACAATAAGCCCAGCTGTCGCTAGGAAATTCCGACCGTACTGGTTATAAGTGACCTTCACAGTCAACCATGGTCGTCAATTTCATTTCATCTGAAAGTACGTATGCCACTTCCTATTAGTGATTAGTAGTAACCTTGGCCTTAAAAAGGGAAAACGGCAAACAAGGGAAATGGGCCAGCGGAGAGAAACATTTAAGCTGCTCTGATGCTTCAGATTCGGAAGCGCATTCTAAAGGACAGCGAGTGAACGACAATGAACAGTCTAGTGCTGCCGATGACATAACTTCAGCTCAGTTCAGTTCAGTCATAAGTCTGCACTGGACCCTAAAGAGCAGTTTACACGCCGACGCAAGTCTGTGTACGACTCAAGAAAGCTGGCGAGATGGTCCTTTTACCGGCCATACATACGACGGCCACTGCGTAAGTGTGATGTTTACAAGTAATTTGAGCAAAGCTCACGTTACGCGCGATAGCAGCAGTCCTGCCACCTGGGCAATCGTGTACAGCATGCAACAGAATAATAATGCGTCTTGAAGGAATACCCAAATTTAAAGCTTCCGTACGGAAGACAACTAGAATTTAGGACATCGAAACTTGCATTGTAAAAAATTGTATGCTTTGTGCTAAAAAATTCATACGCAGGTTGTCTAGGTCTATCTGCAGCCATTTCAGTGCAATTTACTCTTGAAATGTGCGCCCTAGCCAAAAGTTGAAAAACAGATCAAGATTCTTTATTTTGGGGGTCCAAGGTCATTTAAGGTCATCAATGTTAACACCATTAAAAAGCTCGTCACTAGTGCTTGTCATGCTTATGATAAGCAGTAGGTCTGTGCCTAACTGCAACCGTTTTCACGCTATACGAACCAATAGCAGCAAAATAACGTTTTTAGGGGGTAACCCTCTTTGATGCCCTCGTTCGAGAGGAACCCCTTAACCCAGGGGCACCAAATTTTGTCACGATAAATTAAAGTCCTTGTGGCAGCCCACAGCAAAGATTTCGTGATCCCAGCTTGCACCGTTTTGATACAGATCAAGAGTGTGACGGACGGACGGACAGACGGACGGACAAATGCCCAGGCCATGGCAAAGACGCGCGAAGCATTCTGCTATCGCGCGTAAAATACTACACCATTACGGTAAGCCTCATTCTTCGTTCATAGGAAACCATGATTTTTTCCGATAACATGGATAATAAATAGTAATTAAAATACTACGTTCCAATGAATCAGAACAGTATTGTTTTATCTAGGCCCACTGAACCTTTACCTCGCCAGCCCTATAGTACAGCATAAAGTATTATGCAGCGCAAAGACTCGATTATTTCGGCCATGCGGTACACAGTCATTCATAACAATGTAAGATTAGCGTCGTTAGTTACAGAGGAATGAAATTACGAATAACTTCGTTTAATTAAGTCGCATAACTTACACGGCGTGAAATGACGCGGATGAAAAACATTGATCCAATATCAGTCGGCGACCCACTGCCGTTCAACATAAGTATATTTACACGGCCATTCTAATAGGCCGTATTACGGGTCTTGCCCTCAGATCCGTCCGTCCGTCACGTACGGGCGCCTAACTCTAAAGCAAAAGAACCAAAATTGTTGTAAACACTCCCTAGAAACTAGAGCAGAAGTAACCGGTGCGCCAGTTTTCAGCACAAAAAGTCAAAGGTCAAAATTATCGTGCGTCAAAAAGCCTCCTGCATCAAATGACGCATACGTACTCTCATGGATGAATGTTTACTTTCGGCTAGCGTATAGTACATTTTGACGCATTTTCAGCTCTCAAAGAAGGGCATCTTATTGTAACATTTTAGTCATATAGTTGTGTTTTATTGTCAAGGAAAAAATCTCAACAACATTTCGGAAAAGGGTTTGAACCCGTTAACTCCCACGCTTAAAAACAGCTGTTGTTAGTCAGGGGCGACTGAAATTGCGGGAGTGGACATCGCGGCACCAAGTAGCAGGGGTGGACATCGCGGGAGTGGACATTGAGGGAGTAGCGAAACAGCAATAAGCAGCGATCAAAACCAACAACGTCGTCAGCGTCGGCAGTGACAGTCACAATTCTGCGAGTTGTGTCTGATTGCACCGCGCGAGGGGTTCGCATTGGTGCCGTGTGGGCACGCACGCTTTTGTGAAAACTGTGCAACGCGAGTTGCTGAGATGGATGCAGGGTGTCCGGTGTGTCGTGGTATTATCACGATGGTGATGCGTATATTTCATTAGAGACGGTGCTTTTAATTAGAGACAGTGTGAACTTTGCTACTAATGTAGACTGTTTGTGTGCTTTATTTCACACGTTTGCGATGCGTATTTCTTTATTGCATTTGACTTATTCAGTATTTAGTAGGATCATAAATATCCAAAAATCTCCACTATTCACATTCTTTGAGTTGACATGTCGAAAAAAACATAGCGTTCCGTTTTATGGTTATAGGCTACATATAAGCTTTCTACTACCAATCACTCCCACGATGTCCACCCTTGCTACTTGGTGCCGCGATGTCCACTCCCGCGATGTCCACCCCTGCAACTTGGTGCCGCAATGTCCACTCCCGCGATTTCAGCGCCCCCGTTAGTCAGTCAGCGTATCAGCGTAGCCGCCAGTTATATGACTTGTTACTTGGACGTATATTGCGTTAACACAATAGACGACTATTACAACTTTTCAACTGACGTTAAACACACTTCAGAACACCGCGTCACAGGCTGAAATTATGTTAATAGTAACGTAGCTCAACAAAAAAAAACTGGTTATGTTAAACAGCGAAATTCCCCCAACAATAAACGGTCGGACGAACTGACTAAACGCGTTAAAAAATAAACCGTAATTTGACTATTTCTGAACGGCAACAACTGAATACGACTTAAATACGCCACGAATAAACTGTTAATAAAATAAGCACTTGAATGGGACTTGAAAACTGATCGGACCGCAATGTCATACCGAGTTGTGCTGAAATTAATATATCTTGCATGCAAGTGGGTGCCAAAAATTCGGCTCCAACAGTCAAAAAGGTTGAACATGTCTGTGTGACTACGGTTAGTAGAGGGCCTTTCAGATAGGCATGTTTAGGCCCAATTTCCACTACTTCGATTGGCTGTAAACATGTTGAACAACAAGTCGTCGAACAAGCCGTTTAGTCAGGGCCGCGTTTAAACCTGACTGGGCCGTGTTTGGCAAACATGCGAGGCCCACGTAACTTTTCTGCTATAAATGAACAAAAAACTTGCCATGAATTAAGCTTTACAACTGAACGCACTATGCATTTTTGCTGCAGCCACACGATTTAAGATACAGGAGCCTTATATAGGCCACAGAATGTCGTGCTGCATGCACCAAGTAAACTTTAAAATGCCACAACACGCCATAGAGAAAACCGGCAGCCAGAAAATGCTGTCCGACATTCTATGGCCTGCGGGGGGCTAGCTTTCTGTGTGGTCCCTGTTCGAAGGAACATGCTGAGCATGCTTAAATCCGCCTCTGTGTACAACATAACTGCATTCTGTTAATATGCTACGGATTTGTTATGGACCCTTTTGACGTGTAGTTGTTGAACAAATGGGCCCGCATTTTATAAATCGAAAGATTCTGTTGCACAACTTGAAGCAGGCGTTCGATTTAATTCGATAAAAGAGCTTGTTGTACAGTAAATGCGCGTACAGAGCAACGTGAATAAACTGAGCTGAACTGAACTGAACTCGCCCATTTCTCAGTTCAGTTCAGTTCAGTTACGTCGCTCTGTACACGCCTTAAATCGTCGACGAATCGAAGCAAGTGGAGTTTGAGTCTTCGCTGGGAAACAATCTGGCATGGTATTACGAGAAAGGCATGAATCCGAAATAAACGTCATCATGCAACTGCAATTGCAGTGAAGACAATCTTATTAGAAATTAGTCGTAGTCGTAGTAGTAGTAGTAGTAGTAGTAGTGTAAGCGTGCACGGTGGCTAGACGTCGGACGAAGTCAAGTTGTTGATAAAATCGTCTCCGCCGGAGAGCGCAGTCACACAAGAGGCGCTCGCTGTCGTCGTTGACGAACCCTCGACCTCTAGTGACCGACTCATCTCGCACCTCGCGTCTGCAAAGTGCAAACATTCAGCGTAAGTGACGCATAACAAGAAGCCCAGCTGTCGATAGGAAGGGCCGACCGGTTTTGAGATACGGCGACTAATAGGTTGAAAGCTTGCATCGAAAACTGCGGCCAAACCGCTGCACGCGAAGGCTTAGTTACTATTGACAGCTTATAAAAACTCGTCGTCGCTCTGTCCGACGGCATCATCACCGAACCCCTACGACTTACCGTTCAGCAACAATACATCTGTTACACACAGACGGACGGACGAAAGGACGACAACTCGTACCAAAGAGCCAGACTTTTAAGCCTAGAGCTTAACAGTCGGCCCCAAGACTGGATCATAACATACTTCACGTAGATCGAGTAGTCGAACAGTTTTGGAAACGATTAGCGTCGATCACTGCGGTGAAGGGTGGTTATATTGAACCCTTAAACGGTGTTCGACACTTAGCTGCAATGACCGATGCTAATCGTTTTCGAAACGGTTCTTTCCGACTGCTCAATTTATGTAAAGCATGTTAGATTCCATTTTTATGCGCCACCAGGTATCGTTCATACCAGCGCACAAGGAGCAGAATACTGACTGTAGTTTTCAAAAAAATATATCATTAGCGTAATCTGTGGTACATTTGCAATTAAGTGATCGATGAACTGAGATACAACGCCCCAATCACATCGTCACACCACACTTCTAAATTTAAGAAAATTGTCAATATTTAGTCAGTTTCAGAATAAAATGGTCGCAAAGTGACTGCCTAGGCTTACATTTTGCCGTGCGAATTGTGTTGAGGGTTCTGACTCCCAAATTTCCCATTCTCTTCAGAGATCGACCGAAGCCTTGTCAAATACAATGATTTTACTTGTAGCCAGAGATGTGCACGAGACCTTCTGAGCCGAGACCGAGACGAGACGTTGCAGCTTCCGAGACGCTGGCCGAAACCTTGAAGCTCTCGAGACTCTCGAGAGTCTCGGGAGCTTCAACGTCTCGCCGAGACGTTTTCCGTGACGTATGGTGAAACACATTGACAATGAAAAAAATATACAGATTAATTAACTCCCATCGTGGTAAGCGCTTTGTATTTGTGCTACTGTGGGTTTTTGCACTTAATTTTGACAATTATCACTGAATAATTAACGGCTTGCACGATAAAGAATTGCAACTGCAATGCTGTAGACATGAGCCATTGTGTTTATCGCAATTTGCAAGCAACTGAAATTAGTAAACTACAGCTGATTATAGCCTTATACGTCATCTACATTTGGCTGATAGTATTCATTCTTACATTATTTATCTTCAGTGTGACAAGGTCATTTTATGACGAAAAAAAAGACTGACATGACATAATTCTGCTTTACGATAAATAAGTAAATGAAAGAGTAAAAACACTGTAAAAGAATACGTCTAAGCCACAAATGTCATGCTGGTTAGTATGGCTCTAACTGCAACTACAGCATGCACGGCGCGCGCCTGCACAAAACGTCTCGACGAGACGCAATGGCCCGAGACCCGAGACGAGACCTGCTGGGCCGAGACCGAGACATACTACTCCGAGACCGAGATGAGACCGAGACGTTGAGGATTTCGTCCGAGACGAGACCCAGACGAGACGTTAGTACGTCTTGAGACCGTCTCGAAACCGAGACGTCTCGACTGAGACGACATCCCTGCTTGTAGCAACACAAATGTCCATGCCAAATGACTCTTTATTTTGTCCAGCGCCTTTAGCAAAGTGCGCACGAGTGTGACAGACATACGGACAGACAGAGTGCGCTACAGTAATATCTGCCGCAATAGCCGCGTTAGCTGGCCGCATCGCTAAAAATCTCCAAAATGAAACAAAAAAAACAAGCAAGTGAAAAGTGACCTTGACTGGTGACGACGAGTGTCGATGAAGTGGAGACACAACCTGCAACGTTGCGTGCCGTTACCGTGTATGTTCCAGCGTCTTGCAATTTCACGCGATCCAACTAAACATCGCAATAGCACCAAACCGTCTGCTTCGAACTCTCTTTCTAACTAGCTTAAACCAGCACACATTCTCTGTCTACTTTCAGACGCCACCTCACACATTTCTGTTTCTCTTAGTACTAGCAACCCAACTGCGGTCGAGGTTTTTTTACAGTTAACGAGCCATAAATAACTACTTACGTACTTATAATGCACGTCGTTAAATTTAGGGAAGACGTAACGTGCTATATTGCTAATCCAGTACAAATTTTCCCGACTAAGACAAATTCTAATTTGTGTAAAATATGTAATGACGCAATGCCTTGGTAATTATTTGGAAGCACTTTAAAGCTTTACATGAGACCTTTTAGCACAGCAAGAACCTTTCCAAGAACCTTGCATATTTCTTGCGGGAAAACTTGAATGAACTTCCTGCGGCCGGCGCGTTCGGTTAAAGTATGAAACACGTAACATCACAGGCTGTACACAGGCTCAAGCCCTGTGTTAACGGCGACTTCTCTTTCCTATGGAGAAGCCAAAAATTCGACCCCCCCACAGAATCAAAACCCCTGAACCGATTGAGATATAATTTGGCATGGTTGATTACGTCAGCGAGTTGACGTTTTCCACCCCGCATTATCCCGTAAGCCAATAAGGGAGAGTAAGAGTTGCCTGAATTGGAACGGTTCCTTGATTAGAACACTTTACTTACTCGAAATCTATGAGCTGCTTACTGAAAGTGAGGAATAATTAGTAATCTACGGTGGTTTCGCTTTCGATTTTAGATAAGTATGGTGTGTGTTATCGACTCCATTTGCAGTTAATGACGATTGTTGACTTTAATTGAGACGACCTTAAATGCAGCACCGGTATAGTGAGGCACACGCCGTATTTGTGAAGTGACTTCGTAGCCGCTAATGCTGTGCACACTGGATGTTTATCGGTGTCGAGCGTATGAGCGATAATGTGATGTAAACAACGGCTGTGTTGCTGCACAGTAATTTGTAAAATGTGTTTAAATTGCGCTGAATGGAACAGCTATAGTTTCCCTAATTGGAACAAAATGCTGAGTATGTTCTGTTTAAGGAAACTTGCTCATATTATTGCAACACTGTTCAGTCACGGCTGTTGAGCTGTATTTAACCCACTTTTGGCTTAGATATGCCAAGCAACTGAGTCAGTTGACATCTACTTCGCCACTAACAACTGTTAAGAGCGGGAAGAGATTTTGTTCCAATTTAGGCAATTACTGTTGTGCACATTAATTAAATAGCTTTTTTGTTGTTACTTGATTTTTTTGGAAACAAAGTTGAATCTCTTTTGGAAGACTAGATTCAACTTTGTTTCCAATTTGACTCTTTCAGCTACGGACCAGCAGTACATTTAATCAGCTGGAAAACATTTGTATCACATTTGCATTGACTACGTTTATTAGCCTACAAAATAATGCTGGAGTGGAAAAGGTTAAATGGGGTCACGTCACATAGTTTGTAAGGGCAGCCAGTTCGTCATTCTATCACTCTATGTCCTAGCAAAATGATTTCTGCTGTTTTGGATGTGTGACTTGGTCGCCCTTACACAGTAATGCAAACTGCTAAATTTTTTATATTTAATTGAATTAACTAAGCCTACATATTTGTATTTCAATCCATATCGCACTTAATCGAAAAAGTCGTGCTGTCGAAAGGAAACTCTGTGCGATGCCGTCAAGATCGTATCGAGACTTTCTGTGAAAGTATCTGTAGGCAAATGGCAGTTCCATACATATAACTGTACTAGAAGTCTAGAAGGGCATGTATAAAGTGCGAACTGTGAAATGCGAAAGCGCAAAATCGGTGCAAGTGTAAAGTGTGAAATAAAATGCGAATTTTGCGTCGCATTCTGGCGTATATATTGCGAACACGTATAAAAGTTGAAACAAAAAAATGCGAAATCGTTCCAACACATAACTTTTCATATTCGCCTTTTACACAGGTCTTCACACTACAGTTTTCGCAAATTCACTTTCGCACTTTACACTTAGACAGGTTTCGCGCTTTTTCATTTTGCGGTTCGCACTTTACACATGCCCGTACAAGAACCGTTTGTAGAAAGAGGCTGTGGACGTACCTCTAGTCTAAGGTTGCCAGTAAGTTGGTCGTAAACGACCCGACCCGAGTCGACCGGTTGATCCGCTCTCGACCACTCGAAGGTCGGAGTTGGTCGACCACAAATACAGCAAGTCAACACGGCGTCGGAACCTTCTGTGACTCGTACGCCGTCTAGTGACTGCACCACCGACGGCGCCTGTGCATGCGCACATTGTGTACATGTGTACGCATGCTAATGATCATAAATAAATTGCTACAAGATTAGTATTAGTACTTTGGTTTTGCTTCATCACACAATTTCTAAAAAAGATAATTATTTCATACTAGGACAGACGACTATGAAGAATTGTGAAGGTTTCTCTGTTTCTCTGTTTCTCTTTTTTATTCATTTTACCTTCAAGCTTTCAAGCCGCCGCCGATAAGGGTACAATCACCGCGTGAACACAACCGAGTCGCAGTTTATGCCATATCTCTCAACAGTGAAAAAACTTGGATGACCCAGAATCCACAAAAAAACAGATCGCTATCAAAGTCTAATCGCTTATTTTTGGGTTATTCTCAACCCTCACCCCATCCTGGAAAACAATTCGTCATAAACCGTTTATAATTTTTGGAGCAACCCAGCCGATCAATAAACGGACCAGAAACAGAACCTCGTTCCTTCTGGGCGGAGATAATATGATTGACTGAAGAGAACAGAGACACTAAATGATAGTCCAGGCACGACAGACTGAATGTCTGACTGAGTGACGAAAACTGTTGATTGATGGCTAAAAAGAAACGGCGCCGAAAGACTGCATCAACAACCAGACGAATCAAGACGTATTTATAACAAACCAAGGTTGTCGTAGCCAGAGGCGTTTACGCCATATAAACCTTGGAGCAAATATTTCAAGAAAAAACAGGAAAAAAGGTTTTTTGGGGAAAATTACCGGGGATTTGAATATTATAATTCTGCATTTATGATATACTTGCGATATCTTGTAAGAAGAAGTGTTCTGTGACGCTTAGAATGCACCAAATTCATTTTTCGCCGGGGGCTCCGCCCCCAAACCCCATTAGCAGAGCGTGTGACGCTCCCCAGATCTTTTAGTCAGCTGCGGAGAAGGATGACCCCTCTTCATTCCCCATGCCTTTAACGCCTATGGCATCTCGTTCTCGGCGCCTGCGGCGCCTTACCCTCAGCTAAGGGGAAAACTTGCTCCAACGACTTAGCGGGATAGTTGCCCCTGGTCGTAGCCAACAGCTTTAGAGAAGTGTGCCATTCGTCGATTTAAGGTGCGTTCTCATTGCGCGCGTTAACGCGCGTCACGCCACGTCACGTTACGCGCCTTAACGTACGTTAAACGCAGGGACCATCTCAAGTGGCTGTTCAATTAAGCCCTACCTCACCCTAGAAGAACGGATACATAACCAATTCAACTGAGATGGTCCCCGCGTTAACGCGCGCTGTGAGAACGCACCTTTAGAATGCACCGCAATATTTCCGGCGACGGTGTTTGGCAAAATTTTTGGCTACTGGCGAGAATTTCACAAAATTTTCTACCGCAGTTTCATGTGTCTCGTAAATTTTTCATGTCTATTACACACTACGGGCGCAAATTTCGACCTTGACCATATAACGAATACACTATTCACACTGAATAATTTGAATGACTCACCTGATCGTCACCAGAGGTCGCCGCTGACGTCTCGTCGTCACGTGACACGGCAGCCATATTGCTTGACGTCACGCTCGAGTCCTGCACAGTCGATGATAGAAAAAACTTAACTCGTCGTTCGCTAGAGAATGTTATAATTAATCGTTCTGCGACTGAAGACTCGGGGCAAATCGAAACTACGGATTAGTTTGCAAGTAACCGAACAGAAAGCGAACAGAAACGATAAAAAATTTTATGTATAGGATGCAACGGTAGTGATTTAGGTTTATTTATCTACTGGAGAGCGATAGAAGCTATTACCGTGACTTAAAGCTTCTATTGTAACAGTCGCTGCGTCCGGTCTATTGTGACTTCGTATTTTACTTTTTAACAATTAATATTTTACAAGGTCACAAGCGACATATTTACGCTGTGGGGTAGGATATTTCGTAATCGATTAACTGGCGCATAGTTTTTAGGAAATGCGCCGGAAAAAGAATTTCGAACATCTGTCGATATATGGCCGAAATGCAGAAAACAGTTTGATGTCTGTTTCTATGAGTCACACCGTGCGTGACGATGAAAAAAAACATCAATGAAGTGACGAAATGATAAAGCTGCTGAACACATCACCGTGTCAGTGGAGGCTGCGGAGACTGGCGGGTCGGGCCTAAGCAGCAGCAGTGACGTCATAGTCATCGCGGCGACGGCGGGTGTGTGGTCGTCGGTCGTCTCGCCTGACCCTGCGGACGCCGGCGCGTCAGCAGACATGAACAGATCCTCCTGACTACGAGACTTGAACGGCATCAGTAGCGCCGCCCGGATACCGTCGGCGATGTTGTGTGAACGACGCTGGTCCTGCTTCGTTGCCTGTTAGCATGCAAAAAACTCAACGGTTAAAGGGTGTGCAAGTATAGCTCTTTTTGCAGAGCCCTGAAGCGTCATCTGTCATATATGGATTACAGAGTTACCTGTCACTCGACACAGGTGAACGCGCCCCACCTTAATCCCAGCCAGGTAGGCCGGTATTCGATAAATTTATAACCCGGGGAAACGGAAGGCTGAGTTGACCTCAGGGGCTGGTTATACATGTATACTGAGATGGTTTACCTCTCCGCAGACAGTCAACCATCCAAGTAGTAACCGCTTAATAATGCCCGACCGGGAATCGAACCCACGAGACTCTTGATAGCAAATCCAACGTCCTAACCGTTACGCCAACAAACGAAGTACAAGAAATTCGTGCTGTCGCAGGGAAACAGCGCGATGCCGCAATCATTTGATGCGACGGGTCTGAGAAGGTACAGAAGCGTCAACGGGCTATGCCGCTGACAGTCTGGATAAAAAAACGTTCTAATTTTTATGGTGGACTCAATCCGAACAGATGCATGTTTTGTGTAACGGAATGCTGTTCGAAGTCAATCAAGGTCATTGTTGACTTAAGTACCGAAAGAAAGCGCATACAAAGCTCCCCTGTGAGCAATAGCAACGCTAAACGTACAGTATCTGGCACAGTTTCAAAAATACTGAAGGTTTTCCACTGAAAAAAGCCGCCCCGCAAAATGTGGGGATGTTCCCATAAGACTAAGTTGCCGATTTGGGGCTCCGAGAGGCAAAATTCGCAAAAATTACTGTCCTGCAATACATTAGCGTGATAAACGGAGAGACAGACGGACGGAAACTTACGGTGGCAACGGCCACAATGCCATGAAAAAAACACAAGAAGACAGATGAAGATAAATTCCGAAAAAAATACTTTGAACTGCTAATCGGGCAGCAAAGACATCAGGCTCAGAAATGTATTAAGTGACTTTGCTCCACAGAAAAATCAAAGATGAAGACTAACCTAGCTAAATAGCGGTAGTTGCGCAGTAGACTAAGGTCCAACCTCCAATACTACAATTTGCGGGCTGGATTTGTTAGATAGCAACGTCCAAACCGTTACGCTACAAAGCTAGATATAGGTGGCGTACGTAGCGGTAACGCAGTGTGTCCGAACAACGAAGTTGCTCGACGTCGGACCGGGTTAGTACTTTGATGGATGGCTGTCTGCGGGCAGTTAAATCATTTTGGTATGTAACCAGCCGCCTAGGTCAACTCAGCCTTACATCCTTCCGGGGCAGATAAATCGAGTACCGGCGTATCTGGCTAGGGTTAAGGCGGGACGTGTTCACCAGTATCGGGTGGCAGGTAACACTGTGTGATCCCATACGGCAGGTGACGCTCCACGTAGTTCTGTGATGGGTTTCGTATAAAAAGCTATACATTACCTTTAAACTTTTTTAACATTTTAGCTAAACAGCACAGTATTTGTACGACAAATGAAACACGGGCGTGATCGTTGGACCTGTCGAGGTGAGCCTGACTTGCTGCGTGACTTCTGGTCGTCGACGGCTTTGAGTCGGTCAGCTCGGGCGGCCACCATTGCTGCGTCACCGGACGGTCCGCTACCCGCTACTGATCCGGTCGGTATCGACTGTGCCCGCGATGCTAACACAGCCGCGTCACCGGCCACGGACCTGGTCGGTATGGACTGTGCCCGCGGGTGATACGAGGAACCCCCGCTAGAGGGCGGTGACGCCTGCCGCTTGCCGCCCTTGCTGGTCGGTCCAGACGGACTCTTGGAGGCCGAGTGAGGCTGCGAGTTGGTCTTGCGTAGCACCGGACTGTGTGACGTCGGCGGTTGCAGCAGCTGAGCCGGCAACCCGCCCAGGTCCGATCCACCGCCCGGCCTGCATCGCCGGCCACAACGTCAAACAAGCACCGTAGTAATTTGGTAATATGAAGAATAATGCTAAATCGATGCTGCCACCTGGTGAATCATAAATTTATCACGAATGAAGAAACTGTGTTTGTCTTCTTCGACCAGTTAATCAATAATGCAAGCTTTTCATGAAAAAGACCCATCGCTGGAAGTGCGACCCACAAATATCCTCTTCTCTTGAATTCAATCTGTCAGTGGACCCCACTGTTTTCCTGCCAACTGGCATATAAAATGTAAATTGGTCAACCGGTATAAACAGGGTGCACGAATGTGAGCCATGCAGAAGATAGACAAAGACACCAAACTATACTCAAGCTACGGAGAAATGTCAATTCCTTCAGCAGCGTTGTGGGCTGAAAAGTTTGGCTCAAGGAGAGTACTCAAAAAGTATCAAACATGACAGAAGAACTTCACGTGTTTGTCGTTAGCATGTACAAGATGCATGCTACATTAATCGTGCAAGTAAGTAAGTCAGTGCAAACAACACTGTCAAAATCTACTCACACGTCCTTCGTCAGTTCTTTCTGGTATGATATCGGAGACTGCAGCGCTGCAACACACACAAAAAGTCAGAAAAGTTGTAAAATGCTGATGATAACGTCATCGCTTCAATAATTTCTATCAAAAACCCTTAACCTATATAATAAAATCTCTAAAGTACCGGGCAATAGCAGAAACTGAAATCAACCTATTTCTAGAACAGGTAGGACTGTTTAATGGTGTTCTCTATGTGACCATGCGCGCCTCTAAAGCTACAGCATTATAGCGCTTTACTAATATATCTATTTATGCATTTATTTTTTGCGCGCGAAAGCAGCTAGGCCTACTGCTTTCAGCGCGTCTTAGCCATCGCAATTCTGTCTGTCTGTCTGTCTGTCTGTCTGTCCGTCTGTCACACGGGTGGATCAGTCAAAAAAGGTGCATGGAAGACTCTAGTTTCAGGAACCGTAAAGCTTTCCAAGGGGGTCACCCCGAACGAGAGCGCTAAATGAAAAGGGGTGGGCAAAATTTGCAATTTTTGGCCAATTATAAGTCGCTGTATCTCAGTAACGGTGCGAGATAGGGCCGAGGTTATTATTAATCACTAATAGGAATCCTACACTGGCTCTCGATTGGCGCCAAATTCAATGACCTTGAATGAGCTTGAATGCCAAAATAGGGGGTTTTATGGATTTTTTGGCAATTTTGGGGGGCGACACAAGTCTATATCATTCACAAGTTGGCGTCACGCTACTATCGTTATGCAATACAGATAGATAACTTAGTATTTGTATATTAACTTAGCGTGAACACCCCAATTTTCAGCTAAACTACTGAACCAAAACTGCTATAGGCTTTCGCGCGTCTCGTGAGCATTAGCTCAAATTTTTTGTTATTATTACTGATTACTGTTATTATTAGGCGGTCATAAATCTATATAATAGGCGGCATCATGGGTCTGTCTGTCTGTCTGTCCGTCCCGTACAGGCTCAATCTCGAAAACAAAACTTGCAGAAAAACGAAAATTGGCGTAAACGTTCTTTTTCTTTGCCACCAAAGGCCAGAACTGAGAAATCAAGCTTACCACATGTCAAATACCTCCGAAAATGACGTATATCTTTCGGGAAATGTACAAGTGGACTTTCGACTAGAATCCAAAAAAGTAAGTGTCGTGTTTGCATTGCTAGGCGGGCGGCCGCATAATAAGTCGGCACTGGGCCTATACACCGACCTCGTAGAAAGTCGCCCTGCATGTCGAGTATGGATCTGAGCTGTGTGGTCCAGTTATCTTTGACCTCCTCGCTGGGCGCCTGACAGTGAATCTTGAGGTCAGTTTGAGGCGTCTTGTCCAGCAGCGAAAACATCAAAGGTTCTCCACTGATGTTGTCATTCATCGACATGTTGTTTATCTGTTCGTCCACAGCCGCGCGTCCAGTAAAGGTTCTTTTAAAAACTTATTTAACGATTAATTGTACACGAGTTATAGAAAAATTTAAAAAAAAACATTAAAAAACGACAGGAGGCACAGTCACAGATGAAAAAAATCAAACATTCAACAGATCAAAAATCGACAAATCTTTTATCAAAAAATGTTTTTTTTTTTTTTATAAACATTTTTACAACTGCTGGCTTGACACTACAACCATAGGTTGACTGATGATAATTTTGTGTCATTAGACATTTGCCAGGCAATTGTATCGTTATGTACGGATTAGTGCTCATATAACACACTGCATTTTGTGTATGGATCTGTGTATTTTTTTTCTTTTCATTTTTTTCATTTCATTAGCTTTTTCTTTTGTGTTTATATGTACTACGTGTACGATTTTGATATTAAATAAACTACTTAATCAAACGATATTATCTGATTTTTTAAAGGTTTTCAATAAGATCGTTTAGTTCGTGCTTAAACGCAGTCGTTATCGCGAGCTGAAACTATCTCGTGCGACGTTTGACGACACCTTGATGCTGTTCTTGTAGATGTAGCCGGGGCTTGACATGTTGTTCTTGCGCTTGTCGATCTCCTCGCTGAAAATGACGATCTGTTCAAAGAGAAAGACACGGCGTTCTTTCATCGCCGGTTTGTCGACACGAGGCGCCTTGGCCGACTGCTCAACCACTGACAATGTGTCCTGCAGCAGCAGCTTGCCCTGTGCCGTGATCTTCCCCTGCATCCGCAACCGCAGTCGTTTTATTTCTTTAAACATTCCGTACAAGCACAGATCATAGGCAGTGATGTAGTCAAATCTACTTAGCCCGAGTCCATGTCCAAGTCCTAATCTGATGTCCTTGATAAAATTCAAAAATTCGCAATTCAAGCATGCGGCAAGACACAACAGCACAATGAAACGTTAGTAGAAACTAGAAATTTGGGCAGAGCCCAACGTAAGGCCGCTCGGCGCCGTAAGTCCGATTGGAGAAAAATTTAGGGCTTGAAACTCTCGTTGCAACGTCACGTGCCACGCACACAAGTGCATTAGTCTACACGACACACGCAGTGTTGAGCTTGGGTGGGTCAACATGCGCACCTATAATTTTTTTGTTAGTGGACCAAAGTTCACCTTTTTGATGAATGCAAAAGGGATCGCTATCGATCAAGTTATCAGTTAAAATACAAAAATCAATATGATGCAGTTACTTCAAAGTCACACAGCAGCGAGTCCGAGACTGGTGGGTTTAAGTCCGAGTCCTGTGAAATAAGGACATGAATAATTCAGTTCGTGACCATTGCCGGACTCAAGAACTACATCACTGTCATAGGCACTAACAAACATCACATGAGTGACATGACACGACCGCTGTACAGCTCACAACTACCGACGTCAGAGTCGGTTCCGACTTCGTTTCCCCGTCGCCAGCTGTTCGCGATCTGGGCATCATGATAGACAGCGACGTCAGTAGAATGCAGTCGAACGTATCACGGACTGTATCTGGCTGTTTTGCAGTTCTACGTCAAATACGCAGCATTCGGCGATCCGTATCCGTATCTGTCTTCACGTCGCTGGTCGACGGTCGTGTCGCTCATCATGCACATCTACACTACGGCAACGCCACGCTCGCCGGACTTCCGGAGAACCAGCACCGCCGACTGCTCAATGCTGCCGCGAGACTGATCTACCGGAAACGTCGGTGCAAACACGTCACACCTCTTCCGTAAGAACTTCATTGGCTATAGCCCAGAGAGCGTGTCGTCGACTTCAAACTCGCCGTTCTCATCTTTCGGTGTTTACACGGTCTGGCGCCACGCTACTTAGCCGACGACATACGTCGCGTCGCCGACACCAACCGCCGACGCCTGCGCTCGTCATCGTCGGCTCTACTGACTGCCAGACCAACGCGACTGGTAACCATGGGCGACCGTGCCTTTCCGGTCGCCGCTCCCAACTAAATTATTTTTTTCTAACGTTTTTACATTAATCTCCAAGAGTGGTTTAGCAGTTTTTCGGAACATTAGGCCACTTTAAATAATTTTTATATATGTATGTATGTATGTATATGTATGACAGCCTAGACGCCTTGCTGACATATTGATGTGTTAGTCAACACATTAACCGCGATCCACGAAAACGCTCGATGTCCGGTTTAAATGGGTGACTGTTCGCGAACAGGTAAACTATCTCAGATTCTCAGTATACAACCAAACATTCAAAGTCAACTCAGCCTTCCATCCCTCCGGGGTAGGTAAATCGAGTACCGAACAGTCTGGCTGAGGTTAAAGCGGAGCGCGTTCACCTGTGTCGGGTGGCAAGTGACAGGGCAGGTGATGCTCTGTGGTGTGTACCTCGAAGCCCTGAAGTCGTCCGACGTTCATCATGTCGTTGGCGGCTTTTGGCACAACTCGCATCACTTCGACGGCTTTCTTCAGATCTGTGGCGTCCAGCCCTGCCCGCTCCGTGTACTTCAGTATCTCCTGCATAAATTATACCACAAGTCTTATGTTCCGAGACCAAAAATTTTGGCCTTGACCTCGGTCTCGTCTCGAAACTATGACCTCGGCCTCAACTTTGGCCTTAAACGACCTGGTCTGGGTGGTAGTGCTTTGGCCAAAAATTTCTAAAACCACGAAACTTCTAGCTTACGATGTCATTGTTACTTTTATAGTACTATACCTTCGACCTCGCCTTGGCCTCAGCTTTGAACAGTTGGCTTCGACGTCGGCCTCGTGGTTTTGTCTTGATGTCGTCCTCCGCCTCAGACAATGACAGCGGCGTGTTTAGCGGGCCGCCGCTTTGAAAGTAAAAATACTAAAAAGAGAGAAAAGGTGTTTGCTAGGCCTGACATAACATTTTCTGCGCCTCCCCACCCTTTTTCACATTTCTAAATTCGCCCCTGACCAATAATCTGATGACTACTATCGTTAACGATGCTTCCTGAGTATCCCTTCCTAGCTGTAAGTAAGTAAGTAAGTAAATGATTTATAAAGCGCCAAAGTCTCAGAAAGAATCAGGGCGCATAGGATGATAGACACTAGGTGGCAGAAAAGGCTGACTAAAAGTAGTGGGTCTTTAAGTGACGTCTGAAGGTAGCCAAGGTTTGACATTGACGAATTGGAGGAGATCAGGAGTTCCAAATTTGCTGTAGAACATCACAGCCCTAGGCTACAGTAACAAATTACTCATTACAACCATAATACCAACTGTGTAAAAAGTTTAAAATGCCAATAATTAAAAGAGTTAACGATGGCAGATGTACCTCTTCGTTAAGAGGCACATTTTCTGTCATCGATAACTTCTCAAATTATGCACATTTTAAAATTTTTATTTTCACAGCTGGTGCGGTTGTAATCAGTTCGCATTGGCAGCGCTCACATGTCCAATGACGAAAAACCAAACGAAACAAAATCGCACGCATTTGCGACAGCCGCATAGATTGGATTTTGTTCAGGTTTTGTTCTAGTTTTACCACACATCTGCGCACCGTCTGAATGACGATACAACGACTTTTAACTTTTTACTGTTTAAAACCTCTTAAGAAAACGTACTCTTTAATGGCAAAGCCTATGTAGGATAAATATGGCAACCGATGCCAACGTGCTTTCTTACACATAGAACTCTCTTTATCCTGGTCAACTCCGCCATAAGTCGTCTCTCTCTGACATCATCATTATCGTTATCCCAGATATTAAAGCTGTCTGCACGAGCTTTCTAAAAACTCGATTATATCAGAAATCAAAATCATTTTCTGGAAATCGTGAGCGCATGACCCCTCAACTCAAAATCATCAAATGTGACGTTACCATAGCGCTCACATAAACTCTGGCAAGCGTTACAGAGATAAGATCTATTTGACATTGACGGCGACCTTGAGCAGAAGCTGGTACTTCATGATTCGCTGGATCGGTTTAATGAGCATGTCTGGTATCTGCAGCCGGTGCCCCAGCTTCAGCCGCAACTCCTGCACAGCAGAAACAGGCAAGCAGAATATCAAACGCCTCCACTCCCGTCATCCAACCACAACAACTAGAAGCGATCAGAGATCTCAAACCTCCGATAAAAATGGTGCAGCCGCCTAGCGAGGACAAATGATTTAATACAGTTGTTGTCCTATTGGTAAAGAATCCTGGACAATGATCCGGAATCGATGAAAAAACAGTATCACCATCAAAATATAATCACAAAAATAAGCCATCTTAGTGTTATCATAACTGTGGCAAATACGGTCAGATTCTACAATTTTTCTTTCATTTATGCATTTAGTGATAAACTGCGGCAGAAGCAGAAGCAAACGCTGCCATCTCACCACAAATCTGTAGACACACTACGTCGTCAAATTTTAATGTTCAATCGGCCCGATTTCTAGAATATGCTGCAAGTTTATGTCGTTTGCTGTTTGTAAACCGGAAATGACGAACAAAAGCTATATTTACACGCAGTACAAGAGATATATATTATAATTCGATTCTGCGTGGGATAAGCTTCGCTGCGTGGTAGCTTACCTGCTAAAAGTCACGCCGTATCCTACGCTTATATTTTCTTAATCCGATTTCACTCGCAACAGTAAAAACAACCATTAAGAGCATTTTACAACTGAACGCTTAATGCATCAGTTGTTGGATTTAACTGCTACAGCACAAGCGCTCATTATCACGACGTCGTTGCTGAGTTACTTATGCTAGCTATTTTTAACGCTGTCCAATTTCGATACAATTGGCCAAAATATTAATAAGTACGTTCCAGCTTATTCTTTTTCATTTTACTATTTACAATTAGCTCTGCCATTAAGGCAGACTAATTGACTGACGGACTGACTATAGATGTATAATTACCTCAAAGAAGTCGATATACTCGGCGACGATGTATTCTGACTTGGGCTTGTTCTCACAGTACTTGACGTACATGTAAAGACGCCTCTCCTGCATACAATGTCAGCAATGCATTATCATAGTTCACCAGTCTCATTGGTGAAGCCAATGATAATAGCCAAGTGAGATTCTGCGTGGGATAAGCTTTGCTGCGTGGTAGCTTATCCGCTGAAAGTCGTTAAAAGATATTGTTAAAATGTTACGCTTATCAGTGAAAAGCCAATAAACAGAAGAATTTTTAGCACAAAGTAGTACATAACCAGAAGTAACTTTAATCGTTAAATAATTATTATACTGAAACGCTACGATTACGTTATAATGTTATAAACCTGAAATTTATGTTTCAGAGAGTACACACGAACTCACGTATCGAGTGAACAGTGATCCAAGCCTCTCTGGTTCATCTGCGCATCGATTCAACTCCGGTTGAAACGTTCTACAGGAACACAAAATTTCAGCAACTTATCCACCATTAATCGATCAACACAGCATGCACTGAAATATAAAAATTTCAGTTAAAATTCATCCAATTTCACTGAATTTACACTGATATCGATCTCACATACAAATTCCTATAAGTGATTAATAGCAACCGTGGCCACCTCGCATCATTTCGAAAACACGACGGCGTAAACGCCCAAATCATCAAATGATCTGACCCCCCCCCGCACTCTCATTTAGCGCGCTCCCATCGCCCTCGCCGTATCAACCATCCACAAACTACAGTACACTGCCCACGGCTATCAAACATGGTCAGTTTTTATCCTGCCAAATGTATAGCTGTATCGAAAAAATATAAACTGGATTCTAACCAATAAATAAGCATTCTATCAGACAAATTGATAGATAATTTTCGCCACGCTTTCTAGGAAGATCTTCCGGCAGCGAAACGTTAAATTAAAACCAGATCGGCTTATATACGCTGTCAGTGCAGGCACACCTGAAGCTGAATAGTTCTAGGCTTTCTAGCCGCGACTGACTCACAGACGAATATTAAATATCCGTACGCCGGATATCAGCCAGCAAAGCAATATAGGCTATTTGCGCTTACCATACTTCGTTCAAAACAACCGTTCAATGTCTTTCTACCAGGAAATAACAAACACTACCGTGTATTAATCTCTGCTTTCTACTTGGCCGTCTGCGCTCCAAAGTCTATTTCAACCATTCTCGGTAAAGAAAATATCCTCGAAAGTGGCCATTTTGTCTTTATTCTGAGACGGAATAACCATTTTTGTTGAAAAACTGTCAGGGTGTTGCGTCACTCAGCCAACTCAAAACATTACTAGACGCTAAACAGAGTTTAGCTTTTGTTGGCATTGGTCAATCCTGTAGGTCTCCTCCGATATATTTGGATATGTTCTGTTACGTAACCAGCCGAGATAGCCAGGACAAATGTCCCAGTTCGTTTGGTGAAAATTATATTACAAAAGAAAAATTTTTAAAAAAAACCAAAATGTTTCGCTTGCTCGCAATGTTATCGTTTCAGCTGCAGAAGTGTTTTATGAGGCTACAGCTGCATCTAATTTATTTTCGACCCGGCCTGTACCCAAACCTTGCTGGGGAGCTTGCGACGATCCTCACAACCCTAGTGGGGCTGGAAAGAGGGTACCCCTTCTTCATCCCCCACCCCACTCGACGCGTGTGGCTCTCCCATTACTGGAACGGATGGACGTCGCTGAAATGGTGGTAGCGCAGTAGCGGTGATCGCACGAAGCAAGAACAGCAAAAAAACAATAAATAAGAAAACTGAGATTATGTTCATGAGACGCGCGAGAGCCTATACCAGTTTCTGTTCGCAGGTACAGTGTAGTTTTAGTCTATCTCCATCCATTTCGTCACAATTCACTCTTTTGCAACCGAAAATCGCCAAAAAATCACTAAAACCCCTATTTTTGTAGTTCAAGGCCATTTAAAATCATGGATGTTGATAACACTAAAAAGCACGTCACCACGTGCTTGTTCACTAAGCAGCATGTCTGTGCTTTTTAATGGGTGCCCCTCTTTTGCCCCTCGTTTGTGAGGACCCCCTTCACTCAGCGGCATAAAATATTAAAGACTCTAAGCTATCATGTCGTGAAACCCGAAGTCTCTATATCACCTGGGCTTGAATCGGTACCGGACAGACGGACAGAATTACCGTAGCTAATACGCGCCATAGCTCTAGCTACGTTAGCTCTCGCGCGTAAAAATACCTCTGTACGTCAACTAGTTCAAGCCGCCGTAAGTCACGTCGTATGTATTGTTATTTCTCCCTCTGCGATAAGTTATAGGCATATGTTTTCTGATAGGTTTTGACAACAATGACAAATTACCACCCGGCTGTGCCGAAACCAGAAAAAACTTAAAATTTCGTTCACAGCCCTAATGCACTGTTATTTTTCACCACCGAAGACGTGTTCATAGTTGCCGGTAATGATAATTTACGCTGTGTGTTCAGACTTTCGTTCTGGTTCAGCCTTTTCAGAATTTGTATTAAGCTTATACATGTACATCTGTTATTTAAGACAACCACTGTTTGGCGTACTCTCGGTGCCAGTCGAAGATCTGGTGAATGTTGCCGAAGACGATCTTATCCTTGCCTTCCATGCCAGCAGGCATTGACACCTCGCCGTCTTTAATCGCCTGCATGTATCCCTGTATTACAAACAGCACGTGCATCCTCAGACCCAATACATTACAGTGTCTGCGAACACTCAAGACCAGGCTCAACAGATACTGTCGAGTTGAGTTGCGTCGCAAACGTGAAAAATCACAAATGACGAGGCAACTGAACCAGTGTGAGCAGTCGTTATCTAGTTTCTAACTATCGTATTGTGTTAGCACTACTCGGTGAACTGAAAAACTTGAATTAAAAACTGGGTCACGACAGTTTTTTGTACACTGTCACACTGGATAAATTCAGTTTCCAAATTTTTGACCGAAATCTGCCTGGTATCAGCAGCAATTTAATTCACATCTGCGACGCCAACGAGACTTAACTCACACTCAGTTTTCATTTTTTTCTCCTTTTCTGCCTCTCACTGATCACGTGTGTAAACTGTACAGTAGCTAAGAACTAGTTATGTTCTTCTACGTCCATTTAGAACGTTTTAACACATAGCCTAATTTTTAGTATCTAGTTTAAGAAATATGACTATTTTTTACTTTATAGAGTGTGATCATACGTATATGGCTCACCTCAACAATCATGCCAAGGTCTTTGACGTAGTCCGTCTCAGTCTCAATCAACTCCGCAATCACATATCTGTCGCAGCGCAACAACAATGCATGATGAAATATACAGGGTGGGCCAAAATATTTGCACCATATTTTATACGCCTTGAATTAGTCAAATTTCAACCAATTTTCAGAAGTCTTTTGCTGTCAAAGTCAGGAGAAAATATGTTAACACACTTTCTTTCCTCCAATTAAACGGTATAACTGTTTATGGAAAACACATCTCAAAAATACGGAGCGTCACATGCCATATGTATCACACAATGTTATATAACACAAAAAAGTAGACACAGGTTGACGCGTCCCACCTCTACCCCAGCCATACAGGCCAGTACTCGACTTACCAACCCGGACGGGTTCGAAAAAAATGGAAGGCTGAGTTGACCTTGACGTTAATTCAAGGTCAACTGGTTTACCTGTCCGTAGTGGCAACCAATCTATAGGGTATCATATCGTATCATATCATATGATCATTTTCATATCATATCATTTGCTATGGTGCCTCTCATCAAACCCACTATCTCACGATCGTAAGTCCAACACCCTACCGTTAAGCTACCATTGGCTACATCAGATGTCAGTAAAATTACATCGCACACAGACTTCCTCCTACCCTCTTTTCTCGATGTATTTGGCGGCCTCTTTCTCCTTGTCGGCGGCGGTCGTGTAGCCAGTGTCGCCGGCCGCTGACAGGCTGTCCGGCTCCGGCTGAAAAGGCTCGGTCGACGCGGTCAAAGCTTCCGTCGCACTGACCCCTAGACGATCGACCGACGCCCGTCGACTTGACGCCAGCGGCTCGGCTGAGACCGCCGCCAACTCGCCATCCTCCCCCTCCGCGGCCACCGTTCCGCCACCCTGTAACCAACCAGCAAAACTATACAATCAATAAATTTACGTCGTCAGAAACAGTCCTTCGGTGAGGTGGAAACTTCAATGGTCACTTGACGCCCAGTTGTGTCAGGAATATTCGTATGAAAAATCATTAAAATTTGTTAATCGATCTTCAAGTCACGATCGATAATGTCGGGGTCCCTTTATGAAACACAGTGTACATAGCGTTCCCGTCGCCACGACAAAACCTTGGTATAGTCTGCGGTCAAAATGACGTCATCTAAGTGTCTGAAATCAAGACTAAACTCGAGACTTATCTGTTTTTCGCCTTTTCCCGCAAAGTAACCAAAGTGCCATAAGCATTTTTCACTTAACATTTTATGATACTGTATTGTAAAAATAAGGCAAAGTGAGCCGTGCCCCTATAGAGCGTAGGTGGGGTGCTCATCTCCCGGCTGTCGCCGTTGATCCCGAATGCGGATAGACCACTGAGTCTGTGACGCATGGCCAGTGCGACGCCAGACCTACGGTTACCTTCCCAGCCGCAGAGCATCACCGCCCCTTGGCCGGTACCAAATTATACTGCTTTGTGAACAGAGGCACATGGGTGTAAACAATATGCCCAGAGCTATATGCACCTGGCATAAAACAGGCCGGCAGTTGAACTCGCAATCTCCCGATCACGAATCCGATGCACTCACCAATGAGTCACAACACCTTGGTGGATATACAAGCAGGGTGGCGCATAAAAATGGAATATGCTGCATGCTTCACGTCTAGATCGATCAATCGGACAATTTCGTAAACAACAGTAGCCTCCATCATTGCTCACGGCGCGGGGAATACCCATAGCAAAACGGACGACCGCATGCTATAGTGTTAGTGTTAGTTGTCCGTTGGTTTTATTTCCTGCTAAACAACTGTTCTGAACATGCAGAAAGCTATGATTCCTAGAAGCTGGTGCATGCATGCATCCAATATATACTGTGGCTTAATAATATAACTGACCGTAGTGAGGTCAGCTGCGGTTGACGGCGGCGGTTCAGCGGGTGCAGAAACAGCACTCTGCTGCTCAGACATCTGTGCACATCACAACCAAGGCCTTTCGAGAACCAGCTGCTCTCTATTTACGTTTGTTAACCGTAAATACGAAGAAGCTGGCACTCGACAGGCCTTGATGACTACAACCCACACAACACACGCTAGTAAATTATACGCCGCCAGTAACGTAGAAGCGGCTTAACCGGTTAAAGAGTTGAAAGGGTTCGAAAGAGGCAGGAAGTTGCCATTTTCCGACAAATAACTGCAAATTTCCGACGGATAACATTATGGTACGTGCTCGATATTTTGCATCAATTTTGCCCCTAAATTCCCCCAAAATGGCAGGACCTTCAGCCCCGACTTTTTATTCTTAAAAGAAAATTTTTCAACCATGGGCGGCGATCCCGCGGAGATGAGGGGGACATGTCCCCTCCAATATTTGGGCAGAGAGACAACAGACACGGCAGAGAGACAACAGACAGGTTGTCCCCCAATAAATTGTTCAAAAACGATCAAGTTTAGTTTAATTTCGACTAAGCATTTCAAATCAGGTCAAGGCGACATTTCTGCACCTACAACAGGTCATTTTTTTCTGCTCGCTTCCCTCGCACATTATTTGTAGCCCTACTTTTAAATTTGTGGCACTACCCTTAGGCGTAATCCTATTTTTTAAACTGTAGTAAATGTGGTCAGTTGAATACTCAGAAAAATAGTTAAAACTGTTGCCACTAAATCTCATTTAAGGCTATAGAGTAGACCCCAATGCACGAAATTTGACTTTGGCCGGGGTTCTGCCCCAGAACTCACTAGGGAAGCCCACAACACTCCCCCAGTCCCTGTACCAGAATTTTGGAGTTCTTCTGAAGCCCGAGAAAAGAAAGCAAAAAGTAAAAAGAAAGGGAAAAGAGCTAAACAGGAAGGTAAGAATGAAAGAAATGAGAGAAAAAGCAAAAAAAGAGAAAAAAGGAGAAAAAGGAAGGAAGAAGGAAGGGAAGGGAAGGAAAGGAAAGGGGACTCTCTGGATTTATTTCCCTAGAAAAAAAATTTCTATAGCTATGCCAATGCAAAAAATGCGTGCAATTATACACAAAAAAGTTTCAGCTTCTTGGGCACAACGTCCTCCAGACCCTTTTCTGCACACAAAAAACGAAATAGTTTAAATAAGTTTGGAAAATGTACTTGAATGCATTAACTTGTATCAAGTAAATGTAATGATTTAGAAGAAGTGTGCACATACTTAATCTGAGTATATATTACTTCTTACAAGTAAAACTTTGTTATTTGTACATATTGTGTACTCTTTTAATAAAAAGTGTTCATCTTGGCTCTGCCCCTGAACCCCGCTGAGGGACTTCATCCCCAGACCCCTTAGTCCGTCCCCCAATGCTCACTAAAAATTGCCGCTCTTGTTTTCAACAGAATAAAATTAAGGCGGAAATTGAGAGCAACTGCCCCTTTCCCTACCAGACCGTCGCTGTACACTTAGGCTACATTAGCAACATTCATAGGATCTGCTTTACTACCAGAGAGAGCGGCATCCCTATTCCTCATAGCTACTGAGGCGTCTCACAGTGACAGCGGTCTGCCACAGTTCAGACGACTAAAATAAACAAAAAAAATTGAGATAATGCTCACGAGACGCGCGAAAGCCTATAGCAGTTCCGGTTCAGTAGTTTAGCTGAAAATTGGGGTGTTCACACTAAGTTAATATACAAATACCAAGTTCTCTATCTGGATCGCATAACGATAGTAGCGTGGCGGCACCTTGTGAATGACATAGACTTGTGTCGCAGCCCGAAATCGCCAAAAAATCCATAAAACCCCCTATTTTGGCGTTCATGGTCATTCAAGGTCATTGAATTTGGCGGCAATCGAGAGCCATTGTACGACTTCCTATTAGTGATTAATAGTAACCTAAGCCCTATCTCGCACCGTTATTGACATACAGCGACTTATTGGCTAAAAAATCGCAAATTTTTTCCACTC
>Ga0056128_1001048_pt1 | contig 29172 bp, 16 predicted proteins | sample WorMetLIZISLAND2_FD_71113 | JGI IMG/M metagenome (GOLD analysis project Ga0056128, IMG submission 71113) | Marine gutless worms symbiont microbial communities from Max Planck institute for Marine Microbiology, Germany - Olavius geniculatus... ... | reverse complement strand
TGCTCTCACGGGTTTGGTCAGCTCTTAGTTAGCTCCTACCCTCCAGATTTCAGAAATCTTTCGGGTCATCGGTGCAAAGCCCCACCACCATGACAAGGTGGCTGACCACAGTGGGGGACACTTTCTGTGTCTTCGTCCATACTTATTTTTTGGTGAAGTTGATGCCTTGTGTCATATATGTTTGGTTACTTCAAAAGCAATAGCATGAATAATTAGAGTCACATATTGTAATTGTGTTGTTTAGCATACCTTTTTTTTACAAATTTTCAGTGCTTTATTGTAAGCATTGTGTGTCCTATATAATTGTGTTAAATAAACTGCTTACTTACTTAACTTACTCATTTCATATCACTAACATTGACGATCCAGTCGCTCTGTGGGCCTACTATTTGAAAATTGAAATGTAAGAGTAATGCCCAAATTACGATAACTATAAAATGAATGAACTGACAGAGTTCACCAAAAAGTTAATTGCATTACAGTACATTACTATACCTTGAAGTCTGCTACTCGGTAGTTGCAGAAAATATGTATTAAAAAGTGTCGAATGAGAATGCTACTAAAATTTACAAAATGAGACATTCATTGCGAGTCAACTGAACCAAATCAAGGGAACACAGAATATAATTAAAGGCACTTTAAAAAATCATTCTAATGCTTGCTGCTAAATTTACTGCAAAAATTTCTGTTCAATTAGTAATTAAAAAAAACCACATAGCAGAAACAAACCACTGTACCAAAAAATAAACAATTTAGAATACAATGGACATCGAGTTAGAATGCAATAAATAAAAGGTCATACTTCTGCAATCTAATCCAACATGGCCACAGAGTAGGATAAAAAAGTTCCCCGAGTTTTCCAGGTTTTTTTCCAGAACAAAAAGCTTACTTTTCCATAGGTTCTCACAATACAAAGTACAGGGTGTGTCAAAACATGACCCAACTTGTTTTTGTCAGAACTTTGTCAAATCTCCACCAAATTTGATAATTTTTGGCACACAGATAGCCAAGACGATAAAAATATGTAAGGTACACTCACTGTCCACCTCACTTAGTTTATGTCAACGCACTACCGTGTAAAACGCAGATGCTCCAAATTGTTTGCAGCAGTAACACTGTTTCAAAAGTACAATTTACAGGGAAAAAACTAAAATCGTAAATCCTTGAAGACCCTTCCAGCCCCCTGCTCTAAATGACGCTCCTGCATCACGTCTAAGCCATTGTGTACACTTTAGACATAAATTCTGAAAATTTTGAAAAGAAGTTGTTATAAAAACTTACAATTCTGTTGAATAAATCACATTTTAGTTTATTGTGTGCTTGATAAGTCTTTAGAACTTTTACGGAGACAAAAAATGAGCATTATGCAACAATTTGGAGCATCTGCATTTTACACGGTAGTGCATTGACATAAACTAAATGAGGTGGACAGTGAGTGTACCTTACATATTTTTATCGTCTTGGCTATCTGTATGCCAAAAATTACCAAATTTGGTGGAGATTTGACCAAGATCTGACAAAAACAAGTTGGGTCATTTTTTGGCACACCCTGTAGTTGTAATAATAGCAACTGATTGCACCACTGTAAGCTTTCCCTATGGCATACAAGATGCAGTCCTCTACTTACACGTATTTGGAGCACTTTGAACCCCAGAAACCGCATACGGCAATGCTATTTTTTTGCTACATTTTTTCCCAAGGTTGCTCAAAATTCCAATAATTCCCAGACTTTTCCAGGTTCAAATAATTCCGAGTATTCCTAGTTTTCCAAGTTTGTGGCCAGCCTGTAATCTTGAGTAACAAATTATTTCCAGTATTTAAGAAAACCAGCATAAAATTTTCTATCCAAAAAATGATCATACACTAAGAGTGACCTATGCTTGCTAACAATAACTAGGATCAGCAGTCACATATAAACTGTATAGCTGCAGTGTTCAACTGAATGCACCATCTTACTAATTTACTGCCTAGAAACTAAACTCCATGTTAGTTGTGCCTATGTTTCAGCAGTGTCATGAGTTGAAATAGTAAGCAAGGCAGGAAGTTGCAATTTCCCCGACAGACACTGCAAATTACCCACAGAGGACATTATGAGTCCTCAAAATTTCAATTCTGCTCTAAAATTTTCCCCAAAATGTGGGTTTCAGATTGTGGATATCAGGATGAAAACTTTCAGAAAACCAAAAATTTACAGGAAAGCAAATGCCCTCGCTATCCCCCTACCAAGATGTCACTGCTACATACAGAAAATACAAAAAGTTTGCTATTATTACTATTATCACTACCATTATTTACAAGAGCCAGATAATAGTTCAGCAGTGTGTCCAGAACATATAACATCTGTGGCAGCATCAACAGTGCTGTTGTTTGGCTCAAGCACAAAATAAACTAATGACACTGAAAAAACTGGCTGTAAATCTCGAAAAGAGGCAGGATGACTCGAACTGCATGCATCACAATGTCATAATTTCTTCTAACTTGAAAACTAAAAGACGTAGAAAATCCACAATTGTTGCGAACGTTCCCCAGGCAGGAGTAACCAATGTATCAATTTTCAGTTCAAAAAGGTAAAAAAATCAAGATTAAGGCTGCACAACTCTGATGGCATTGAGCCAACATGTAGACATATACCAGACAGCACAGAGCAGCACAGTCAACAGGACAACAAAACATGTACACATTAAACAGGGTTGCAGAACAATTCAAGTTTGTTTCTTAAAAAAGTCCAACACAGTGGGTTTTATAGGTTTTTTCACTAAAACCATTTGTTGTAAATAAACCCAACTTCATGGATTTTAGGATTTCTATGGATTTTCAGTTGGCTAATTCAAATGAGTGTCTGTTTGCTCCCTACACATAAAATATACCAACATTTGCAAATTCTTAGGTCTAAATATTTTCAAAACTTAACCATAATAAAATATGTCATTATTAACGGATCAAGAAACTAAAATCGGATTAAGTCTGGGGTGGGTTTTTAGCAGGTATTATAGATGTGCATACCCAAAAACCCAATGGATTTTTGGGAGCATCTGCCCCGGTCTCTCGTTAATGTAGTCTCTAATGCTCACTCAAAATCAGCCATGTAAAAGTGATTCAACTTGTTGACAGTCCAACTGTCTTCTTTGCCCTTTGTGTATTCACGAATAAACCTGAAGCACATCGACAAACGACATCATTCACCAACAATGAGAAAAACATAGAACAAAAGAAAAGCTGCATTAAGGCCGCGTTCACATAGACACCAGTAAGTATGAGTCTGGGTACCCGTATACAGATTCCAGTAAACACGAGTCTCATGTATTTCAATGGCAGCCCTTCACATTGATACGAATATGGGTTACCAGTGAAGTAAACGACATGTAAACAGCATATATTTAATTTATACAAGCTATAACACATAATGACATCAGAACTTATGCCAATGTTGAATTGTTCACTGCTTGCAATGTGCAATTAGTAAAATTATTAACGATGTAGTGAAATATTGTTGCAATATTCGCAAAGCATTCCTTCGTAAACCGAAACTCATACCTGTACTCGTGTCTACGTGAACGCGGCCCAAGGTAGGCAATGCATACTCGGTATAGACTTCATCACAAATGCTCAAAAGTTGTCACTGAAATCATCACTTATTATGCTACAAGTGCATTTCACTAATCTAACCTACTTCAGCTTTCATTCTACGAGCTAATGTTCCTAAGTTTCCACTGATACCCCTGAACTGCATCTGCTTCTGATTCTGGTTAGGTTATGTTTTGGTCAGTCCTTTTGTGTGCAAAAATAACTCAAAAATAGATTTAAATAACGTCTTTTAAGTGGAGGTTGACGAAAATCCAAGAAGGAAGCGACCAGTCTTTGGTACTAGTAATAATTCAGACTCTATGAAGTGAATTCAGGATCATCCAGATTCTTTATCATTAAAAGAAAGACATAAAATGAGACTGTGTTGTTTCCCAGGTGGCAGCACCATTCTCTGCAGAGGTTTGAGAGATCTAGTCACTTCTCAAGTTCTCAATACAATTGTTTCCACTCATCTCTAGATACTCAGTCAGTAGCAAGCTAATCCTGTGCACAGACATACAGTGCAGCAAACAATAAGCCTACCGATAATTGCAAATGTAGGTTGCTTCACGATTCAAATGCTGCAGGTAGTGACCCCCATATTTCGTTTTAGCACTACTTAAACCATGAAGACCTTGAAACACCGTTGTTATCTCTATGAATCGTCGCTCTGTTAAGCACAATACATTATACGTTAATGTTAGAGTGCATTATATGACACTGCACTACCCGGTAGTTTAATTCTAACAGACAGGTGTAGTAGCTTGACAATACAATACCAAGTATAACAAAGATGACAAAGATTTGTTCACTTTAAAATAATGCACCAGAAGCCAGCAGTAGCACTATTAATTTAGTTGCTAATAATAATAAAGGTAAAGGTAAAGGTCGTCAATTTGTATAGCGCATCGTCGCAAACCCGCCTCTAATGCACTTTCATCACTAACCAGAGCCGCCTGCCGCACAGCCTGCAGACACAGGCTGGCACAGCGGCTGGCTAGGCAACCCCAGTCAGCTGTACCAAGGTCCCCACCTTCCGTAACCATGTAAATGAGTTACTACTCATTTTGCCGTCCCACGGAGGGTAGAAGGCTGAGTCGACATAGCTGGCAGGCTTTGCACCGAGATGGTTTACCTGCACGCAGGCAGTCACCCATCGCAGTACTAACCGGGCCCGGCGTAGAGTAACTTCGTTTCAACCGAAACGCGTTACTAACTACGCCACGCCACCAACCAATAATATACAAATCTTGCCTTGCTTATAACAAATTTGACCTGATACAACATAAATGCTGAAGATTTCATACAACACTAGAGAACCATTTAAGAGATGTCAATCACAGCAGCAAATTCTTTTGCCATTCGCTGTACCATGTAAACCGGGGTTAGTAAAAAATTTCTTTTAAAATTGGCAGAGGTTAGAAGTCTCTGAGTGCTTTTTCATTAGCTGAGTTATTATTGATATATTATCATTCAGCATACCAGCTGTGTTACAAGTTAAGTAATAATCATAAGCGGAACGTACGTGTGTCATCATCAAAGATCATTCCAATCTCATAGATGAAACGTAGAAAGATGTCATTTGAGTTGACTGCAATGAACTTGCGCTGCGTGTCAGTTAGGTTCTGATAATTACGACTCAGCTCCTGCACTGCCTGAATGCATCATCGTAATTATAAAAGTTTATTTAACAGAGTGATTTCAGAATATTTAACAATTTAGTACTATATCCCTAAAATAAAACTCAGTGCTCTGGGGTCGATACCGATCTTTATCAGAAATCACATAAATGATAACCACAATACTGCTGCATTGCGCGTCTATGCAGTGCTCACCTAAAAACTCCCGTATTCAACAGCGCTCTCTCACAGCTCTGTATCTGTAAGGCAGTGCTCATCTCCGTTTCAAGGCCCTGAGCCAGCAGTGAGCCACAGCTCAGTTACATGGGCGGTAGGTCAGACCGCTCCCATATAGTGCCACTACCTTTCCAATGGTGAGGCCGGTACCAAATTATGCTGCTTGGTGATAAAGGCATGTGTGTGAACAACTTGCCCTAGGTCGATACCTGGCAGTGCACCAAGCTGGAATCGAACCGGAAACCTCAGGGTCACAAGTATGACACACTACCAATACACCACGAAGCCACATCACCTAAGTATACTACCATGTATAAAGCACAAATAACTGTCAAAATAATAAGCAAAACAAGTGTTAGATTATATGATCTGTTATGACATGGTTCATTCACTTTACGATGACAACATTGACAAGAAATTTGAGCTAATGCTCACGAGACGCACGAAAGCCTACAGCAGTTACGGCTCAGTAGTTTAGCTGAAAATTGGGGTGTTCACGCTAAGTTAATACACAAATACCAAATCCTCTATCTGGATCGCATAACGATAGATGCATGGCGCCACCTTGTGAATGATAGAGACTTGTGTCGCAGCCCGAAATCGCCAAAAATCCATAAAACCCCCTATTTTGGCGTTCAAGGTCATTCAAGGTCATTGAATTCGGCGCCAATCGAGAGCCAGTGTATGCCTTCCTATTAGTGATTAGTAGTAACCTAGGCCCTATCTCGCACCGTTACTGAGATACAGTGACTTACTGGCCAAAAATCGCAAACTTTGCCCACCCCCTCTCATTTAGCACCCTCATTTGGGGTGACCCCCTTCAAATGTATGGAAAAGCTTTACATTTCCTAAAACTAGAGTCTTCCAAGCAGCCTAAGGTGAAGATTTGGTGATCCTAGCTTGCATCGTTTTTGACTGATCCCCCTGTGTGACGAACAGACAGACAGAACTGCGATGGCTAAGACGAGCTGAAAGCAGTATGCTTTCGTGCATAAAAACTGATTATACATACGTCATATGTCACAAGTCCTTCAAGCTCGTCAAAACGACCTCGACTGATCAAATCCGAAACGATCGAAACAGCCTGCAAATAATACACTGTGCAAAGTGTGCACTTTGCAATGTCATCTGGTGCACCATAAAGGAAACATTGCAACTCAAGAAATAAGCTTATTCAGTAATAACTCACTTACTGCAGCAGCAGCAGAGATCTTCAACAAATTGCTTCCATGCTGGAGAATTAACAGATACTGATTTTTACTGAATGATAAGCTTTTGTTGGCCCGCTTTTAACTGCTTAAGTCACACTATGAAATGCCACTAAATGCAGCATGTAATGTGTTAATGAAATAGACAAGTTCACAATAACGCCAAAAAATGAATATATAAACTTCAGCTCAAACCATACAAATGTTGAATAACGCATCACCTTTTTTAAAAACTCAAAGTTCAGTGCTAGCGGTAGATCGGCGATCTCGCAATACATGACCTGCCAAATGGCACAGTTCTAATATCTTCGTGAGCGTATCGAAACCCGGTAGTGATTGTAGGTGAAACTCACTCAGATGGCGCAGTCTGCGCCTCTCAGCTGAATTATTTCAATATAGCAAAAACGAAACATGCCAGCACATTGTGCCGCATACAGATGCACGAACAGATATATACCTGGGTTTTCTGTGAAGTATTTGTTATCAGAAATTTTAACTTTTTATTAACATGGATTGTTTGTTCACACATACATAGTTTTCGTCTGCTGATGCGTCTTCACCTACAGCGTGGCGTTTTTCGGCACTGTGCCATTTGTGTCGATTGTGCGCTAGCATATGCAGGTTATGTATTAGTGAGCAGCAAATTACTAGCAGTAGATCGCCACTTCATATCATTACATTTATCATGTTCTTAATGTAAGAATGCAGCCACATTTCTTCAATGCATTGCCAATACTGTGATTATAACTGAAATCATACACTTTTGTTATCAATTACTGTACAATAAACGAAATTTATTCAAAGACACATATTTTAGAACAAAAACAACTTTGGCTGGAGCTGCACTCTGATATAACACTGAATAAGCCTGATTTCAATATGTGATAGTGTCGTGGCATGGTTCATAGGCCTTCTATGTCTACCACAAATATAAGTTCGACCATCTACCAAATAATGCGTCTACCCGATCTACCTCTAGCAATTTTCCAATGCTAACAGCAAGATCGCCAATCTACTGCTAGAATTATTGAAAATCAAAACAACAAAACCCATCATGTCTCCATTTTTGAAAAAAAACATACCGGTTTCAATGATGCAATATAATAAAGTATAAATTATTCTGAACTGCAAAGTACCACTGCCAAAGTATATATCAGCACCAAAAAGTTCAAATCTGGTCCGGAAGACAAATTACCTGTCCAGCCCCAGCCAGGAAACTATGTATGGAAAACTCCTGGTCAAAGCTGATCTTAATAAGTGCTGAAAATATGTAGTTCCTAAGAGTGTTGATGGGATTCGGCCAGCGCAACTTCTTCTTGTAATCCATCAGCTTGATCGAAGGAAATTTGCGTTCACCGCCGCCTCCCGAACTGCCACCATGTTTATTATCCTCATCACCAGATTGTTCACTACTAAACAACATCAAATTCTCGGATGATCGAGTGGACGAGAGTGCGAATGTTGGCATTACGGACGAGCTTCGCGGCAGGCCGTTACGGCCCGTTAGCAGCCAGGGCAGACGACACAATCTTGACCTAAACGCCTGACGTAGCTGCATCTTAGACACAGCGACCAGCACGCGAAGACTCGCGTTTAGTCGACGACCGAGGACTGTGCCAACTAATGACGATGCCATTTTCAACAGCACGATCTGCTTCGTAAATCAGACTCTTATACGACTATACAGTGTAAAACAGAGTGCATTAACAGAAAAGTAACTTATTTTTGGTGCAAAACACGAATCAAAACAACATAGAATAACGATACATTAAAAGCTGCCGGTAAAATAAATAAGTAGAATTAGAGCTGGATCAATTCAGTATTTTAAATTAGGGTATTCGGTATTTTTGCCAGACCGCTAAGCTCGAGCCATCACAAGAATATGTCTGTCTATTGTCTCTCTGTCTGTGAGGCATGCATTGTGGCTAAACGGTACGCAAGTACCGGAAAACTGGCTGAACAAATAAATAAGGTTTACGGCTGCCCGGCCTGCAGTGGTATCAAGTTCGTACGTGCCCCTAAAACTATCCACATTCCTCTAAAATGGGGTAACTGATTGTACCCAAATATTTGCATTGCTAATCTTATGGTTCGCCAATTCATAGCGAGCGACAGCTGTTCGAGCTTCTTGTTTAGCCTACGGGCTACAGCAGTGCTGTGTAGCGCGCCTCTATATGGCACGCTTGTCGTCCGTCTGTGGGTCACAGATGTACCCTGGCTTACGGGTAGGTCTTAGGGAAAACTTTTTACATGGATAATTAGCCATTTGTCAAAGCTCTCTGCATACAAAATTTGGTGGATGCATGTAGTGCAAAAGAAACATTTTCATTTTAGGTTGAATGTATAGCTGGTAGGAAAAATGTGCGTTTTCAATGGAAAACTGGGCATATCTCGGAAACAGCGAAAAATAAAGCCAAAGTATTACAAATACTATTAATCACTAGGGGGCCTAATAGTAAGTGACAAAGGCTACGCCCTTTTAGATGACATGAAATCATTGACTTTGGATGACCTTTTGTGAAAGGAACTGTATAGGCTGTAGCGCGTCTTCCCTAGCGATAGCTGTGCTTTCTTGTTTTAAAGTCGGCACTGGTATATCATTATTTTAAAATATCGCGATATTGGTTCGGTATCGGTAGGCCGCCGGTTGCTGGATAAAATTAATACTAGGCCTACATATACGATTTATGTTTCTTTTGCGTGGCAGTTTTTTTTTGTAACGGTCGTCCTTAGGCCTAGTATAGCTGTTTTTTCTGCATGTACGATTGTAATTATAACTATAAAAGCATACCGTAATAAGTAGATTGCTTAAATCCTCTTCATCAACAATTTTGCAAAATGGCCTTCCTCAACAGCATCTCATATTGTCCGTTTTATCAGAAGCTCTAAAACTGCATGTTATACCGGGTGGCGCAAAAAGCGTCCCGAACATTTGCGTGCATTATTCAGCCGAGTGGTCGAAGTGAATCAGTGCAAAAGTATATATGTAACGATCAAACATCTCCAAATATGTGTAGGAATTTTCGCCCAAAACACTTCTGTATTAGCCGTGATACAAACAAAATAGCGTCACACGCCATAAAGCAATGTTTGCAAGCGTCTCGTCATTTACGTTGCCGCTTGTCGCAGGCTATGCCAAAACATTACAGTATAGGCCAAATCACCAGTCAAATGATCAGCAGAAAATATGCTGAATGAGTCCTCCATTCTCCTTTGCCACTGCTGCTAGACGCTTTTTCCACTGCAATATGGCTTTTCTGATTCTGAATGGCTGATGTCGACATCATGCCATTTGTCTCTGATAACATTCTGAAGATCTTCGAAGTTCGTAAACTGTTTACGCCTTTATTCATAGACAAGTTCTTGCAAGATATCCCTAACTGAATAATGTAGCGGGATTCAAATCTGTTGAACGCGCTGTCCATTCTTGTGAGCTGATGACATCTGGCGTGTTCAATCGTGTTGCGTTGAAGAAAATTTTGAGTTGCTTCGATGCGGTGTGATGGAACGTTGTCTTTACATCCCTAATTATTGGATTTTTAACTTGTCTTACGTCATTCGGCATTCAGTGGTGTCATTAGTGAAGTCACTGAAATTTATAACTGAGTAAGAGTACACATTAGTCTACAAATGCACAAAGGGAAATTCATCTCCATAAAGTACACGCGCCGTTATATTTACGCAAATTTCGGGACGTTTTTAGCGCCACCCGGTATATATAGAGGAAAAGCAAAAAATCAAGAATGAGCTACTTCAATTCTTTTCAGGCTTTAACGCAGCATCCTTTTAGTTAATCCTGAAACGTGGAATGTCACAATACTGCATATCCAGTTCGATCTCAGAATTATGCACACTGACTTGCCAAAGTTTAAGGGTCTATTAATAAGCCTATATCGCTTCAAAAACCGACAACTTTAAGCCTACACTAACGTCAAGTTAGCCACCATGTAGGCCTATATGCCTCGCTTCAACATTATAAAATATGAAATTTTTAACAAACAGATAACGGTTCAACGTCAATTTTAATTCGTTGCTAAAGACTAATATTAATACTTATGTTTAGTCAATAACGAGTGACATATTATTGTGCACAATATAGACCTACGGACTGTACATGATACTACAACAAGAATCAGAGCCGGCGGAAGAGCCCAAAGTACCCCCCCTACCGGGGGGCTCACGTATGCTCAGGGGCCTCATGCTAAGTGTGAAAAAAAAATTTATAGTTTAAAAAATATATTCAAAATATAAAACGAATAGACATGTGGAAAGTTTACAGAAAGTAGACAAGTCTATTACTTTTCATTACTGTACAGTAATCTGTGACGTATTGCGGCCTATAGACGTAATTTAAATAACAATACAAATTATATCAGATTTTTTTGCGTTTCAAATTTTAAAAAAAACGGGCAAATTTGCGACTTTCAGTGAACGTCCAAAAGCCAAAAGTGTTTCAGCTTCAGGAGGCTTCGCCCCCTGACCTCCTGACGAGGGGCTCTGCCCCTGGATCTCGCTGGGAGCTCCGCCCCCAGACCCCTATTATAAGGGCCTCACTGTATTTGGGAGGGGAGCTAGAACTCTCTAACGCCGGCACTGACAAAAATGACAAGCAATGTTCATTCCATTTCGGGCTCTACAGAATTCACTAGGCCACGTTAAAGGTGCGTTCTCACTGCGTTCACTGCGTTAACGCGCGTGGACGATCTCAATTGACTGTTCAGTCAAGCCCTAATTCAAGCGCTACCTCACCCTAGAAGAGCGGATACATTTGAGATCGTCCACGCGCGTAACGCGCGCAGTCAGAACGCACCTTAACGCATGCGAACACACCAAGATCAGACCACATTGCAAGGGGTTTTATCTATGTCCCCCGCAGCTGGAATAAGAAAAAATCATATAAAACAACCAAAAACGTCATCAAGGTTCTCAAGCTGAAAATGCATAAACGGTTTTCCCAAAAGCACGCAGTTGCTTAATCTGCGGGAATGGAGTAAATATCGGCATAGTGAAAAATGACACACTGGTTAGGCTACTCCTGCAAAATGTTCAAACCAATTTTAGTTTTTCTACGCCTTTTATTATCTAGTTAGGTACGGGACGGACAGACGGATGGACTGACTGGCATGCCAACCCGTAATGTGGCACAATAGCACAGCAACATACAATAAACACAGCTGTTGCTAGAGTGGGCCGACCGCACTGCCTATATCCGAAGACCGTTTTGTAAACTGAAACATAAAATGGTGATGTTTGAGCAAAAAAAAGACTGCAAAATGTCAAAGCCGTGGGGCGTTGGGGGCATGGCAGGTTCCCCCTCCTCCTACCACATTAAATATGCAACAAAAACAACTCGGAATGACACTGCAACAAACACATTAGACAAGCAAAACAAACACATAACAATCATTCTGTACAATTAAAATTATGGTAATAATTATTACATTTACAAACAATAAACTACAGCTGGCGTTTTGGCTCTGTGTGCATCAGTCTAAGACACATTCAAAGGCACGTGAAGCACACTTGTAGCAAGCACAGTGCAATATTTCCAAAAAAACATGCACTAAATTCGAAAGATAAAGACAAAAATAAAGCATTAAAACCAACAGTAGGCCTAAGCACAACAGTGGCGTAGCCACGATCTGGATGTAGAGGGATGGGGGCACTTAAAGGGAAGAATGTGTCTCAGAAAAGGGAAAGTGTCCCAGAGGAAGCTGTGCCCACTCCCCGGAAAATTTTTCGTATTTTTTTGTGTGAAAATAAAGTGTTCTAGTGCATTTTGGCACTATCTTCAGTAACTGAGTAGGCTATACACGTCTTTTAAAGGGAGGGGAAGGGAACGTGTCCCCTTTCCTATGGCTACGCCACCGAATCACAATCACCACAACATGTGTCATATACAGTGTACGTGTAACTTTTGGCCATTATGCCAGTTGCAATCCAATACTCTGTACTATGTAGATTAACCCAGTCGTGCTGTTTCGTAAACACAAATAAGATATTTACCTTCGCCAAGGAGGTTATGTTTTTGCCAGAGTTTGTTTGTCTGTCTGTTTCTGTGTTAGCAAGATAACTCAAAAAGTTATTGAACGATCTTTCTGAAATTCTTAGAGAATGTCGGGAATGGCAAAAACTACAAGTGGTTCAATTTTGGGGGTGATCCGGAAGGAATCCTGGATTCTGGATCATTTTAAAATTTTCGTTAACATTACTTTCAATGGGGCATATGGAAAACCGCTGCCAAACCGAATATGGTGCTGCCACCTGGCCAACAACATGGCGTTGGCGGAGGTCTGCGGTCTCTGACTGCTTTTATAGTTAAGTATATTATATGCAAAATTTTTGAGAACTCCGTCATAATGTTTAATGACAGACAGAAAGAGAGAAAGTGAGAAAGAGAAGAAAAACGAACAAGCAAACAAGCACACAAACCACCAAGACTAAATTAGGATAACTGCTTTGGCAGAGCAAAAATGCAGAAATAAGCTAAATAAGCAAGCTTAAATAGGCAAGCTTGGTGAATATCAAATTAAATTTACTCAGTAAGCTGAAAATTCGCGCACGCGCTCATGACCAATCGTATGATATTTATTGCATAAGTTCGACGGACGAACTGTACGGTACCCTACTGGTGACAGCAGCAAACTACTAACTCAAACCGCATAATGCAGACAAACCAAAGTTAATACGTGTACTTCACTATAGCAAAAACGAGCAAAGATACCAGCACGCCTCGTGCTGACACGTATGCGGCCGCCCGTCTAGTGGCCGAGAATCGGCGTGCGATCCGCCAGCCGTAAGTAGTCCTAAACATTTACCCGAGCTATAGCTGTGTCACTTTCTGAAAGTTTTTCACGTCTTAATGACCTTGACCTTTGACATTTTTGGGTGAAAACTGACACACTGCCCTCCTGCCCTGTCGAATGTTCTGGTAAATTTTGGTTTTTCCACGACTTTTTGTTTTTTACCTAAAAGCCTGTAGGCTACGGGACAGGCGAAAAGACGGACGGACGAACTGACTAGCAAATTAGCCCGAATGCGGCCTTTTAGCACGGCCATATATAAAAGTACAAGGTATCAAACTGTTTGTCGTTAACAATAGGCCTAACATTTTTGAGTTTTTGCCTCCCTTCTTCCCCGATATTTTCTGACAACAACAATAGCCGTAACTGCCACAATATGCGTAATAACAGAATAACAAGATATGGAAAGCTACAGTAGGCTTAACCATTATATCGCATAATATTTTCTGTATGTTATGCTAACTTAATTTATCATCAGATGACAGAATTGAACAAAAACTTCAGTGAATTCTAGAACGACAGCGGCGTCGTGGTAAGTTTTAAAAAAGTTGGCGGGCAGGTATTTGCAACTTTCCGACGAACACAACAAATTATTTCCAACGGAATTCCGACAGACAGATGCAAATGTCCAACAAAAGAAATCACGGGTGCTAAAAAATTAAATTTTGTCCGTAAATTTTCCAAAAATCGGGAATTTCCAGCGCCAAATTTTGCATTTGTGGACGAAAAATTTTCAGAAAAAAAATTTTCTGACAATTTTCTGACAGCCAAATTTAAGTAAGGAAAGGGATAGCTGCTCCGCTGCTGCCCTCCCCCGGACACATCGTTACTGCAAAACGACAAAGTTGGTCGGCTTCTACCACCACAAGGGGTTCTGACCTTAGATTCTGCTGGAAGACTTCCGTCGTTCGGGCCCCTAACTCGTTCCCGTGCAAACAGATCGAGTCCCATGGCAGGCCAGAGGTAGATGCGAGAGAGATGAGGATCATGAACTCATCTAGCCTACCTATATGAGAACCACTGGAAATTTCTTATCTCTTCAGGGCATTTGCTTTTTACCCACATTGGCATTGTCATTGCTCATCAGGACAACAACAAGAACAACGACCAATAGCGCTGGTCGCTCCGCGCACTTTGCGTGCTACGATTGACGACCCTAACCTTCCCGGCGACTGCTGCATCTGTCTGGAACAGTTTGCCGGAGTCAGCCCGGTCATCGCCGTCACTGCAAGTTTACCGCAGTAAACTAGAGACTTAACTTTTTGCTCGGCCTTACAGCTACTCTGACCAACAGCATCTCTGCACTGACTACTAAGTGACTTCATTGTTAAGAGTATTGTTACACGAGTCTTTGCAGTCTGCGGACTCAGATTACGCCACGTTAAAGCACATGCAATCGTTCATCAACAACAGCAACAACAACAACAAGTTACTAACACGCAGTGTCAGCTAGCGTCGGTTGGTGGTGACAAATGGATCGTCAGTGTGTTGAGAGCTGATCTCGTGTGGAAACCGGTCAATGTCGACACTGGGGACTCGCTTGCGGTAGCGCTCACGAGCTGACTGTATGATCTCCGCGGGCATTCTCGTGTCTTCTGACGGAGCCGCCACCGGAGACGACCGACCGTTCTGCACGCACCGCCAATGACTATTACTATCACGACACGCACCAGAGTAATTCGGTAAAAGGCGGCATCGCTAATCGACGGTGGTGAATCATAGACCTAAGTCATCTTTTTCGGTAAGTTGGAAGAATAAATCTATTGTGGCGGTAAAACTTGCACGCACTTAGCGCTCAGAATTGACCAATAGGGCGGTGAACCGATAGTTCTATTCTATGGCCGAACTATGGGTTAAGATTTGGGTTAGGGTTACGCTTAGGGTTTAGTGTCAACGTTAGGTTTATTTACTGCCGCAATAGCATCGTGCAATTTGGAAACAACTGCGTTTTGTGTTAAAGGTTCGATCTTCCACATCTCCCCTTCCCCTAAGGCACAAAGACCCCATCCAACACCCTGCATTATTGGACCCCACAATGTAGGCTACCCGCCAAATGGCACCCAAATCTGCCAAACGGTTTACACAGAGTGCACGACTGTAACAGACGACAACCAGACAGACAGACCACGTAACGGAGAAATGTGTCACAGTAGGCAAAATCGTTTAGCCTACAGCGATGTTCCCTTATAATATAATTGGCAATAACGTAATGATCTAATAATCTAGCTAACAGAGTTTCAATGTGTCATAAAAACTTCAAAGTAGGCTCCTATCAACACACAAAGCAAGGTTACTGCGTACCTTTTGAGCAAGTTACGCAAGAGACGATAAGAAAGTAAGCAAGAAGCGAGCAAGCAACCCGACCAACGCAAAAAATCTGCGCAACACTTATTCAAGAGTTAACGTGGAATTTATAGCAAAACACGAACTTTAAAAAAATTCAGCCCCCCCCCTCACACATAGTCCAAAGACACCGATTCTGAGTAAGTGCGGGCTCTAACTTTTATACACTAGTTAGGGTCTTTGCAGTATTTACTTCAGTTAGGCCTACTGTAAACATAAATGGACAGAAATCTGACAGTCCCCATTTCACGGCCAAAAATTATGCAGAACAAATCGAAAATAGCAAATGAAACATGCATACCGCCTCGGGCAGGTTTCTCGTTCCGTTTTGCTGCGGAGCTGGCGAAGACGAGCTGGAATCCGTCATATTTTCCTGCGACAATCATACATTTATTCACAAATATGACAAAAAATAAAGCTAGCCTATTTAGGCCTAGCAAATATCGCGTACAGTCTTGCACGCGTTTCCAACATGCGGGGCATTTTTTTTCAGAAGTTGACTGGGTACCCATTATTGGGAACTCCATTATACACGTGCAAATGTAATTAACGGCGTAGGCCTATTTAGTGATTTTCTGCGCATAATTTTCTAATGATTAGGCATCCACATTGGGATGACTAGGCACCCATTTTGGGCCACTGGGCACCCAAATGGGTACCCAGTTTGTATGTAAAAATGACCTGTGTTCAACATCGACTATAATGTACAGTGAGAAAGTCCACCATTTGCCTATTCTTCTAAGTCTCAACTGCAATCTAGTCAGAGGAGAAAGAAAGAAACGGGCGGGGATAAAAAAGGAAAGGGGAAAAAAGAAAATGAAGAGGAAGAGAAAAAAACTTTTAAAAGCCTCCAATAATTTCACGCCCTCTTTCCCGCCGAGTTCCGGTTTTCTAGAAATATGCCTGACAGAAGCACGCAGCAATAAACGTAAAGTGAGTTGCAACCTGTCGTTCGTAGACGTTTCTGGCGACGCTGAAAAGTCCGGAGAAGTCCGGCCCGGCATTCGGCGACGTGTACATGTAGGCCTCGGACGACGGCGAGTACGCAAACGCGGGAAAGTTCTGCATTTGATTGTCGTTATCACGCAGAATACCAATCTGCATCGCAACAGATATAGGCCTATCAGTGCATGTAATAAGCGTTTTGTTTACGTTTTATATATAGCCTATACGCGCTACAGCATGTAATATGATAGCGCATATATTATATGCAATCACAATTCTGTCTAGTCTGTCCTTCTGTCCGTGACACGGGTGGATCAGTCAAAATGATGCAATCTAGGATCACCAAATCTTGACTGTCGACTGCTTGAAAGTATAGAAGACTTTAGTTTTAGGATCCGTAAAGCTTTTCCATAAATTGGAAAGGGGTCACACTGAGTGACGGCGCTGAAGGAGAGGGGTGTAGTTAACAGTCGTCGTATCTCAGAAACGGTGCGAGATAGATAGGGCCAAGGTTACTATTAAGTACTAATAGTAAGCTGTACACGCACTTTCGATTGGCACCGAAAGCAACGGGAAAGAATTGCGTCACCGGGCTTGAGAAATAGACGTCCCTGTCCCCTTGTTACCAATCAATCAAGCCGCTCAACGATGGTTAACATACACGATGGGTGGTAATCTGAAATTTTCTTCATTATTCTAGTGATCGACTGTGTTTCGAATATCTCGTCACTGTCAGTGTTAGTTAGCGCACTCTGCAGCACATTTGCTACAAATTAACTAGGCTTATTACATATACCACCACACCTCAAACACGTCGCTACACTACCTTGTAAATTTTACACCGCAAAAGCATTGGTATTAACTGACAATACCAGTACCAATTATATGACTGACTGATTATTGTAGCAGTAGTAGTAGTAGTAGTTGTTGTTGTTGTTGTTGATGATAATATAGGCTAGTAGCCTACTGTAGTATTAATTCAGTTGTAGCAGTAGTTGTAGTGGACCTAGTCAGTGCGCGGTAACAAACCTGAGACGTGCGCACATGATACGGAAAGTTTTTGTTTGAATTTGACGGACGAGTCAGAAACTGCAACAACACAAAACAATGAACAAGTAAGTAAGTAAGTAAGTAAGTTAACGTATAATACAAACAGCTAAAACGTGGCATTCTATTTACACTAAAACTAGCTCGATTGCCGCTCCAGTCACGGCGAAGAGTGTCAATAAAGTTTACCTCACGTTGTTTGTTGCAGTTTAATAGCATTTTACTAACAGACATAAGCTGACGAATTAGTAAAGCATCTGCTCGATCACACTCTGACGTCGGTTTTTAATTTTTTTAATACGCTCCTAATGTAGGCCTACTTTTTATTTCTTTGCAGCCTGTATGATAGATTGACAACATCATCATTGGAGGCCTAAGCCCATTCATAAAATAGGTCCATAGCCGCGGAGTGGACGAGAAATTTTTCTCCGTATTTTCTTGGCTGCGCACAGCTACAATAAAATAGCACAGACAAACTGGAAGTGAATCTAGTTGAGTGTGACGTCACTGTGTTGGTATTTACCAGCAAAAAAGCCTGAGCGAGGAACGTGATACTGATGTCAACGGCGTTGACGATCTTTGCTCGCATGTACTTGGGCCAGACGTTTAGTGCCACGATCACGAACACTGGACCAATCAGAAACCTGTCAAAAAACGTCACAACCATTCAGCAGAAGCTTTTATTCCTGTACTTAATGGCGCCCAGTAAAATGTGAGCTTGGGAAAAAAGGCAAAAAATGGAATGCAAAAAGAAAAAAGAAAAAGCGAGGGATAAAAAGAAAAAAATAGAGAAAAAGGGGAAATGGTAGGGAAAGAAAGTGAGGATAAAATGGGGGGAAAGAAAAAAATAAAAGGAAAAGGAAACTTGAGCATGATTTTGATTCTAGATCAAGGGGACAGAAGTCCCTGCCAATCAACGGCATCGTGGGAGGAGAGGAGACTAGAGGGCAATTGGCCACTTTAAATTTTAGATTATCTGAAAATTGTCCGAAAATGTTCTTGTAAAAATTGTTTGGCCAAAAATGTCAAATATAAAGCTGAAAAAGTCCATTTTAAAAATATTTAAAAATAAAATTAAAACTTTGAACACTCGTAATCTTCTCCGTTGGAAATCTGCAACTGTCTGTCAGAATCCTGTCGAAAATTTAAAGTGTGTGTCTGAAAATTGAAACCTGCTCAGCTTACTTACTAAAAGGTTTAATTAACGCTAAAGTCTTAATGAGAAGAAGGTAAAAAAACCTCTTGTAAGCCTAAGGCTAGCGGTGCACGTACCAGATGGTGTAGAAGATGTAGAAGGGGTAGTAGAACTTTGACTTCTCGGGGTAGTGTTTGACGGTAAAGAAGCAGGCGTAACTGAAGTAAACCCATGCGACGACGCGCAGCACCAGAATGCCGTAACCCGGAGGACTCTCATAAATGTACAGCACCAGACCCCGGTCAAAGAACTATGCACAGTCAGTCACAACAGCACGACATCGATAAGTTACAACTTTAAAAGCCTAAAAATGTCTGCGCTTCCGGTTGCTGTCCGTCCCTGAAAAAACACAGGTCTGCGTCCCTAAAATTTTTATTGGACCTTCGAAATATTTGTGTAGTTTTTATTTTGTTTCCAAAGCTTCACTGAAAAAAAACTGTTTGCATCTGTAATCGGTTAGGCTGCAGTATATTTAGCCTACTGTAGTTTCCACGTGTACTATTTAGTTTGTTTAACTTGTGAGTTCTTGTGACATCCTCCTGAACATTCCCTGAAAATTTTGCGGAAATCTAAACATTTTCCACGGAGATATAAAAGAAAACGTAAGAGCGTGTTTTTTTCTGAACACAGGGTGTACGTACGGCTGCTTGATAGAAGAATAGAATGGCATAAGTGAGAGCGTAGAGCGTCACGAAGACGGCGATCTTGATGGAGCCCGAGGTACTAATGCGACCACGCGTGATGGTGAAACCTTTACCCATCAGTAGCAGCATTACGACGAATATCAACACACTGACCACCTCGAACACGCGACCTAGTTATCACACGTGCAGCACACCAGTCATTGCAGCGTTATTCACCGTATTACCGCAGAAAACAAGAAGCCTATACCAGCAAACAGCGGAAAACAAGATTTAATTAAGTTATAAGTTAATTATACAGATTATACAAAATTAGAACCACGCAGGACTACAGACACATGCCAGCTGTCCATTTTAAGATTTGAAAATTCATCCTGAGTGATACAGATATTACCCGCCAATAGAGTAATTGATTAAAACAGGTAAAACTTTAACAGTTTGTCATCAGTGAACCAGATAAAGTTTACCATCGAAGCACGGCAGCTATTCAGCAACTGACAACAGCGGTTCAAACAAGCACGTAGTAACGACACACTATTACGTCAGCGTTACGTCACGACTAGCAAAGAACATATAACTAACAGCCACATTTTGTTCAGATTCTTCGATTTTCAAACTAGTATTTTTCAGCTACGGCTGCTAAAATGTCGTGTAAATTTATCGCCATTTCGCTGAGTTATGAAAGAAAGAATAAGGGTGCCTTTTTATGATCAGCGAAGCGGTCAGGTTAGCGACGTACCAAAAGTGCGCAGCGGCTCGTCTCTTATGCCGTCGTTGGCGTACTTGCCGTAAGCAATGCACATGATGAAAAGGTGGAAGACGGCAAACGACAACGACGCCATGTACAGCTTGTAAGATGTGTGGAACAGAAGACGCTTCTTTAGTTGATCTGCATTCCAAGCAGACACACTAAACCAACTTAGATCTCAGCTATACAGGAAACGTGCGATGAGAACCGGATTAAGGCTTTGAGACGCTTTAGGCTCAATTTTTGCGAGCCTCATCAGACATAAAGCAAGCATTCGTCAAATAACCAAACTTTTTTAAACTGACGGTCTGCAAATCTTTAAAGTCTGTGACAATGAGGCGTTTCTGTGATTTGCCACACACAATCATAAGATTGTATAAACGGATAAAGTTTGTAAATAAGTTTCTGTACGTACGCTCGTCACATAGCCTAAAATGTTTTCTTCGATGCTGATATGTCTGTTTTTCTTGTGTATCTACATGAAAACCAGTTAAACTAATTTAGCGCAGCTTAGCGTGGGCCCCTGTGGTCTATGCCTTAATCAGGCTTTGACAATTAACAGATTAATACAGACTAATTTTTAGAAATTCATCGTTAGAAAATTTCACAAGTACCAGCTCTATTGTATACAAACAAACTCTGAACCAGATCATTAACTGCTGAATCGAAGTCTGAACTAAAACCGTTCAAAAATAAACGAAGTGATTAAACAGCATAAAATCTTACGAGCAGCAATGGAGGCAAGAACAAGGAGCACCAGTAGACCAAGCAGAAACGCTATGTCCACTTCCAGGATGTCTGCAACAGTCGACAAGTTAATACATAATTCACGGTGCCGTTGTGGTTTTACGGCCCGAGACTCTGTTATGGGAGAGACTCTGTAATGTGACACCGTATCAGCTATACAGTTACAGACTCAGGAACACACAAGACAGGACGCCAAACCGCGCTGCAAATGACTAAAGGTGCATTTATAGCGACGTAACTGAACTGAACTGAACTGACATGGTTTAGTTTTGACGAATTGACCAATCCATTACTGCTCGTCCACTGGTTATTAATTAACATGCGCGTAGTCACGTAGTCGCCGAAACCGTTAGACGGTGCCTACTGTGATGAATTGTCGCTCGCCCATTGGTCAGTTCGACAAAAACTAAGCCATTTCAGTTCAGTTCAGTTACCGTTCGTCGCTTTGAACGCGCTTAAACAGTTCAATTTGATGAATCAATCAACCATTCTGAACTGCCACAGTAGCAGAGTTGTACTTTAACAGCAAGCAGGTTTACTTTAGGTAGGGTAATAATGATACATAGAAGAAAATGAAAATCTGAAAACACAAAAAGCACTCTGACGGAGAGGGCAAAAAAGCCGGGAAAGAAGAAAAGGGAAGAAAGCGGGAGGAGGAAAGGGAAGACCCCAAGCAAAAATCCTGGTTGCGACTATACAGTTAGCTTATGTCACAATTTTTATCCTGGCACCGTATATCAGCAAAAAGCTTTCACAACTTAATTACTTATTAATGTGTTTAGTTAGTTTCAGTCATTCTTAAGACAAGTCAGCTCATTAAATATTCATAATCGGTATCTCTCGCTAGAATATGGTGCGTATAGATTCCCTACTCATGAACGCTCTGTTATTGGAACTAAAAACATTTGCTGTCAGACAAACGCCATCAACGAATGTATATTTCTGCGCTAATAACATCCCTGAGATACAGTTAGGCACAGCAAGATGGACCAAATATAGCCTATTAGACCACGAAGGCTTGTACAAGGCCTACTACTTACTGAATTCATCGACGGAGAAATGGTAACGCCAGAGGTCGCCCTTCTTTCCGTTGGTCATCAGTATTTTGTACGTCATATCTATACCCTGCATTACATCAGCACCAGCATTATCAATCAGCGGCGGATCCAGAAATTTTGAATAGGGGCGGCGGAAGGGTAGGGAATGGGCCCCAGAAAATTTTTGAAAATTTTAGACAAAAATAATGCATTTTCATGCAAAAATTTCACTTGCTTTAAGATGCATCTGGTCAATAGAGGAGGGGGGCGCCCCCGCCCCTCCCCCTTGAATCCGCCACTGTTATCAATCAATGAACCAACCAATGCATGGCGTGGTAGTTTAGTGGCAGTGTGTCGGACTAGTGAGCTCGAGGTCGCTGGTTTAACTCCCGGCCTCCCGGCCGATACACTGCAACAACCCTGGGCAAGTTGTTCACATACAAGTGCCTCTGTCACCAAGCAGTATAGTTTGGTATCAGATAAAAGGGCAATAATGCTCTGCGGCTGGGAAGGTAATCGTAGGTCTGGCGTCGCACTGGCCTTGCGTCACAGACTCAGTGGTCTGTCCACCTACGGGCTCAACGACCAACGTCTGAAACATAAGCACCCTGTCTAAGCCCCCTCAGGGAATGGTTCCCTTAATAAAGTAATCAAGGTGTTTATTTCAGGTTAAAACTTAAAAGCCATATAAAACAGAGCCACAGACGGAGACAAAGTGATAAACATAAACAAACATGACATTGTGTCCCTTAAGACCTGCGTGGTCGATCTCGATTTCCCTTCTCATCAGGGATCCAGTGCAGTTGCCCGCTTAACTATACCGGCATCGTTAAAAACTAAGCTTAGCTCAACCTGGCAATGAAAAACATTAGGCTCATGGCGACAGTTGTATGGGTACCTGAATGGTGGAATTGAAGCACCGGCTGACGGCGACGTACCACCAGCGTTCCCGCGCCGAGTCAAACTGATTCTCCGCCGAACATTTGATCATTCGATCGTCACTGATCTTTGAACAACCCGACCAGTACTGCGCGGTGTCCATTGAGATTGCCTGGTGCCGCTCGGGTATTATGTAAGGAGGCGAGATTTTCTCCATGCACGACTGTCACATGTATGACACAGACTTCCATTATACCATTATCGTATACAAGATGGGCCCATAACCCCCAAATGCCATTTTTTGGTTAAAAATAGATATTAATGACACCGAAACTAATTAAAGTTGTTGCCACCAACTCGCATATTTTAAAGATGTAATGTATAAAATTTGATTTCGGTGCAGTGGCTTGTTCCAGACACAGCTGGGAGACCTACAGCACTTTCTCACAAACCCACTGGCTGGAATTGAGGGGTCCTACTTCTAAGGGAAGGAGAAAAGAGGAAAAAAGAGAGTGGCAGATGGAGAAAAAAAGGGAGAAAATTGGACAGCAGGGGAAAAAAGGAAGGTGAGCTCCCCCATTCACATTTCTGGCTACGCCACTGCAAACGTTATGATTGACTGACAAATCAATTGACTGGTTCATTTGCTCATTCACTTTTAACTCAGGCAATGCTGCAAAACTGACGATAATAACATAGAAAAACGTAGAAAACAAACTAAAAAAATGATACACAAAGAAACCTCTGTATACTCACTAGCAGAGCGAACACTAGATGATATACATTACTGTCTCTAAGACGCTATTCAACCCATCTGTATTCCAAGTGACCCTTGAATCAAAAAATCAAAAAGTCACAATCAAAAATTTATACCAGACTGGACTTGTAGACAGCTGGCCATTGGTCAGCTTCATCATAATACATTAACAACAGAATTGGCTCGTATTCCTGCACACAGTAATAAAGACTTTTCATTCTTAAATGATATAATGTACATTGCATTAAAATTTAAAAATCAAAGTAAAAAATTCGAATCATATCTGCCAGTTAGTGGCAACCAAAAAAAACTTTATAACTAGTGCTATTATGTACTATTGCTAATATTGTTATCCAAACTTGTACTCTAGAATCTAGTGTGTCCTTTACAGCATAATTTACTTAAAATAGCTGTCAGTTAGCACTCAAAATGTCAAATATATTTCAAATAATTCTACACTGTGTCTAGCAAGAAGTAACCCCCTAGAGATCGTACAATAAAAATGTCAAATGTAAAAGAATCTAAATAAAATTTCTTGCATTTAATTCCCAATAAATTTCTAAAGCAATCACCAAATTTCGTTAAAAAATAATATTTCGTAACAAAGTTATTAGTTGTTGAATATTGATAACAAAATATCTTTGTCACCAATCTGGCGTTACACAAGTTAACCCTTTTGTTACTGTACACTTACAGTAATAGCACGCAAACAGCAAATAACACATTAGTTATAGTTAAGCCTATAAAGTAAAGCACATAAAACACGCACATAGAACAAACAAACAGGACAGACAAAACATCAATAAAAAGTAAAACAACTCACAGCAGGGAAGGTAAGTGTATAATTAAGTGTTCCTATTCCTGAGAGAAAACAGAAACGTGCAAGAAACGTCCATGGCTGTAAAAAAACATATTCACACATAACTTTTAATGCAATGCACAGCAAATTAGTCTATATAATGTTACCTATGAAATAAAAAAACTTGACACATTAAAATACTAAAGAAGTCATAAATGGAAAATTTACAAAGGAAAACAATTACGTGTCATCATCATAGTAATGATAAGTTTTAAAAAATCCTTCACCACGAAATTAAGAATAACACTAATGTGCTGAAAACAGTAAAAAGACAGACATACAATTACTGGAAAACAACAAAATGCACAATGGCCAATCAATCAGAATCACATTATAACCTTCAATGACCTTGAGTGTCATATTAGTTACTGCAACCTTTTCTAGCACTAGAATTCTAAAGAATAGCATATGTTAGCTAAAGCATGTACAGTACACCGTGGTCCATAAAAATGCCACTTTTATTTTTTGAACAGCTCCCTAAAGCAGTGAGCGATTTTAATGATTTTTGGCATGCAACATCAAGAAGAAACTAAACGCAAATGATTGTAGTTTTGGCCATCTCACCTTAATACTGTCACTACACTACCTTGTGAAATGCAGAAGTCGTAGTTTGGCCGTTTACATGCATGCAGCAGCTCAGAATTGATTAACTAAATAGTGATAAACACAACTGGCAAATATTGTCTTTCAAAAAGTGACATGTATCACATCACAGCATCTTTATTATAACATATGTGCTCAAAATGTTCTCTGCCAGTACGAACACAAGCGATAGACGTGACGCCACTTGCCAACAGCAACAGTTGTTCAATAACTGCGAGACTTCTGCATTTCACAAGATAGTTAGCAACAGTATTAAGGTGAGGTGCCAAAACTATAGCCATTTGCTTTTAGTTTCATCTTAATGTTGCAAGCCAAAAATTACTAAAATTAGCCCATGTTTCACAATACTATTCAAGGAATAAGTGTGGCACCTTTTTTATAGACCAGGGTGTATATGGGCAGTCAGTCAAATTGTTACAAGTGAATGAATGACCATTCTTTAGACACTATGTAATTTCCTGACAATTCGTGACACATGACCATTTTAACTAGTACTCATACTACTAGTGACTAAATGCATTTCTAAAATGCTAAAATTTTGCACAAAAATGCAACATTTTTTGCAGAAAATTAAAAAAAATTTTAGGGAGAGAGCAGAGCCCCTTCCCCGTCCATGCACACCCCCTACCCTTCCGCCTCCCCCTATTCCAAGTTATGGATCCACCACTGCATTGATTCCCCATGTGGTAGCACCGATGCTGTCGCGCGTCATGTGAACTTTGCTCAGATTACTTGTGTAAATAACAATTAACATCACGCGTTGGAATTAAGTCATTGGTTTTTGCAGGGGCGTCTATCCCCCCTAAGTCCTTGGAGCAAGTCCCCCCAACTCAAGGTGAGGCGCCGCAAGCGTCGAGAACGAGGCGACGTAGGCGTCGAGAGGGTAGGGAATGGGGAGGGGGTATCCCCCTCTCCAGCCGACTAAGGAGTCGTGAGCTCCCCCAGCGAGGTCCGGGGCGGAGCCCCAGAGGGGTCCGGGGCAAAGCCCCAGCGAAAAACGAATTTGGTGCATTTTAAACGTCACAGAACACTTCTGGTTGCAAGATATCGTAAATCATGAGAACATCATATTACAAGCTGTAAATCCTGTAATGCAGATTAGGCAGTAGCCTATGCCATGAAAACTGGGCAGCAGACTTGAGCATTGGTTACAGAAAAAAACTAACATTTGTGATATCTCGAGGATTAACCAAACAGTAACAGCATCATTAGCAACCTTATCATCATCATCTTCTTCATCATCAGCTGCTGCAGATTGACACTGACACTGACAGAAAGACAGACTTACAGACTAGACTACTAGAGGCCAGTTGTCATTGATATACACTGTAGGCCTAAACAGCTTGCATGAGTGTCAACTGCGTCAGGCATGAAGCAACCGTACATTGTCAATGAATAGTTATAACATCAGTAGTGATAAGTTCACACAAAATGACACCAGAAAACAACTGAGTTAACATCATCATTCAAGTCTATGGCTGACATCAACGTCACTGGCACTGGCGTGTTACTGACAGTCTGACACACAATGCTGTTCTTTTAGCATTCAGACACTCTTGCAACAAGCTGCAATTGGTCACAAGTAAAGTGTTTTATCACTTCTGATATTCTGATCATTTGCAGCTCATTGCAAAAAATATCACGATGACCATGCACTTAATCCAAACAACTGTTTAAGTCTTTAAGGTTCAAAACAGTTACTAGGGGGAAGGTTTTTTAAGAAATTAGGGTAAGTTTAATATTATCATTCGGCATTTCTGACTGCATATACGTGCAATATATCAGAAATGCAAAATTACAATAATTAAAATATTCAACCCCCAATTTAAAAACAAACTCTCTAGAAAAAAGTTTTTTTTTAAATTAGGAGGAGTTAAATACTATATTTCTGCATTTCTGATATATTCCATGCATGCAAAACTTTCCTCGGAGGAAAGTTTTTGAACAAGGGGGAAGAAGTTAAATATTATAATTCTGCATTTTTGATATACTGCATGTACACTTTTTCCCTAATTTTCCAAAAATCTTCTTAGGGGGGAGATTTTTTTCGGAAAATTAGGTGGGAAGTTAAATATTACAAGTCTGCTTTTTGATGTATTGCACGTACACTTCCCTCTATTTTTCCAAAAAAACTTTCTATGAGGAAAGGGTTTATGGCACATTAGGGGGCAAATTGAATATTATAATTCTGCATTTCTGACATATTACATGTACACTCCCCTAATTTCATAAAAACTTCCTAGGGGAAAAGTTTTTTCGGAAAATTAAAGGAAATTAAATGCTATAATTTTGTGTTTCTGATATATTGCACATACATGCAACACCTTCCTAGGGGAAAAGTTTTTTTTGGAAAATTAAGGGTGAAGTTCAATGTTATAACTCTGCATTTCTAATATATTGCATGTACACTTCCCCTAATTTTCCAAAATAAACTTTCTATGAGGGAATTTAAGAAATAAGGAGAAAAATTAAATATTATAATTCTGCATTAATGATATATTGCATATACATGCAACACATTCCAAGGGGAAGGTTTTGTGGTCAAATTAGGGAGAAAGTTAAATATTATAATTCTGCATTTCTGATATAACATGCAATATATCAAAAATGCAAAATTATAATATTTAATTTCCCCCAACTTCCCCAAAACCTTAACCCTTACTTTTTTCATGGAGCATTTGCTCCAAGGTTTATATGGTGTAGACGCCCCTGGGTTTTTGCAGCATCTGAGCGACGCATCATTTGAAGCTGCTGATCATATAAGCATACCTCTAATGTCTTTATCCGTCCTTCCAAATATTCGGACTGGCACAAATTCCATAATGACGCCATAGCCATTGTGAAAGTCATCAGCCGCTTGCAACCTTCCATGTTAATCGGCGAAATTAAGACTTCGACTAACGAAACAATCCACTCTTCTGTCTTCACTATGATCGGTTACATATCTAACGCCGTTTACATGCCAGAATAATAACGTGTGCGACAATAAAGATGACATCTGCGACCTCTAACATCATAAAGTCGAAATCGACGACGGAGTTTTGTTTATGTTTGGTCACGTGACCAACGCGCGTCCATGGCGACGGCTGTCCGCTGCAGCCACGCACTTGCAGCACTGTGCGCCACGGGCAAGCAAAAAATTCATGCTGCATGGTTGACTGAGCACTGAGTATGAGTATCCAACGTTACCACACGAAACTAGATTTTAATTACTGCTATTGAATTAATCAACAACACTCTCGCCACACGGTAGCTCTAGCACCATCGCCACTATGTGAAAACTGCAAACTCGATCGACCTGTGCAACGATAACTTTATTACCGTTACGTTACGTTGAAATTATTATTTTCAGTTGCGAATCTATGGATTTGTGGATCTGTTCAGATCTATGGTGTGTGCGACTGTGAGCGTGAAAGGTCGATTTTACGTCGTTCTAGGTACATAAGCTGTGTTATGTGAATTTACGCATACAAATACACACCTTCAGTTACTTGTTATGATAATGGTTTTATTATTAATAATTTACACTGTTTCTGTGCTCAGTGTTAATGTCCATTGTCTGAGTTTCATGGTCAGTGGGCGTGTCCTCATAATCATGATGGTTCGCTGCCTATTCACCGTGGCTCATAAATGGCTTGTATTAATGCGGTGAAAGTAACAACAGTATCAGTAGTAATTGTAGCGTGAAGATAGTGGTTTTTATATGCTAAATGTTACTTCTATAGCACGTCGTTTGTCTTGCTGATGGTATAAGTAATTTTGCATTAAAGTACATCGATAAATTACGGTTACTGTAAATACTCAATCAACCCCATCGGCCCGTCGGCGAGCAAGTGAACACTGTAGTTGAGTAGATCGCCACTGTCCACTGACTTCAAAGAAGTAGAGTTCACACGCTGCGTTAGGCCTACATTGTCCTTTAACTAACCGCAAAACAGGG
>Ga0056128_1001047_pt1 | contig 29177 bp, 20 predicted proteins | sample WorMetLIZISLAND2_FD_71113 | JGI IMG/M metagenome (GOLD analysis project Ga0056128, IMG submission 71113) | Marine gutless worms symbiont microbial communities from Max Planck institute for Marine Microbiology, Germany - Olavius geniculatus... ... | reverse complement strand
GGCACATTGAACAGTTGTTTACTTGACTGTCTTATTGTTGTATGAAGTTTTCGCTGTTTTACTTAGACATACTCGCAAGCACGTATTTCCATTTGTGTTTCACCATTGTGATATAATACACTTGGGGTGCTTTGATTCTATCGTATTATTTGTTAATAACATTTTGACGTACTCATTAGGTTTTGACATCAATATGTGCAGAACAAACTAGCAATTTATATGATGTGTCATTTTGTCCATATAAACAAATGCAGTAGCATTTTAAGCAGAATAATATAGGGGGCGGTTTTTTATGGTCCACTCTGTATAACGATTGATAAAGATTTAACACGTGTGCGTGAATTAACGCGTAAATAGCTTGGTAACATTCGTCTGCAAAACGTGACAGTGTCCACCGCCCTTTGCAGCCTTTGCAGCACGCGACGTATTATAATATACAATGATATGTTTGTCTGCTGCAGCCATTATGACAATTTATAGTGGGATCTGCGCGTGCGACCATTATACGCCAGTTTACAGCCGTCGTTAATTATTGACGAAACTTTATTGCTTGCAATGTATCAGGCGACGATGGATGATAATAATGCACTAGCTTCTGCTATTATCAATCTCTTAACGCTTTATTTTGTGTGAAACGACACTGCTGCTTACTACAGAAACGTGTATACAGTTGAAGCATTATACACATAAAAGGCAGATGAACTATTATGCTTTTATTCATAAATGTGCTGTATAAAGTGTTCAATTTTTCTGCAAATCAAAAATCGATGCAGATTACAAGACAGTGTAAGCCTATTGAATTTTTCGAGCTAGTCGATGATAGCTCCAGAATTTCGCAGTGTGTTTAGAAACTTAATTCTATCTTTCCATTTTTTTTATCTCGACGTCTCTTCCAATAGTCCAGTTAAAGTCGTGTTACCTCTCCTTCTGCTTGTACGGCTGTCAAACACAATTTTGTGCTTTTGAGGTAAAAAAAACACACATTGTTACTTTTGTGGTATAAACGCGCACGAAATTGCATACACCTGTATGCTACCTAATCAAAAAAGTGGTGAAACAGAAAGACAGACATAAATTTACATGTCACGTAGTACTGGGTTATAATTACAGGGTGTGCCAAAAAATGACCTAACTGGTTTTTGTCAGAACTTCGTCAAATCTCCACCAAATTTGATAATTTTTGGCATACAGATAGCCAAGACGATAGAATTATGTAAGGTATACTAATTGTCTACATTACTTTTGCACTGTGGCACGTATCTGCACAATAAACTTTCAGAATAGCAGACCTTCGGAATAGTAGATTTTCGGAATAGCGGGCCGGTATCAAATTATCACGCGGCGACATGTTTAATTGTGCTCGCTGTGTTTCATTTCGTTACGTGCAGAATAACGGCAGTGGATGCCAACGATCTGTATGATTTCATGGTCATTGATGCACCTCAAAGCGACGCCAGTAAGTCATCATTATTTCCTCCGGTATTGCATGCCGTTCATCAGTCACTCGCAGCTTCTAGGCCTACTTCAGTCAGCAGTATGATGTGTATGCTTCCCGCCGTGTGTGCACAACAATAATGCAAACGACTGCAAGTAGGGCAAGACACTATTCCGCGACAACTTTTGCGTTTATCGCATAAAAATACGCGCAAATCTATCGTCTGCCAGTTCCGCATTATGCAAAAGCAACATAAAACATAAATCCTGTAGTTTTTGAAATTTAGATTAATGTATGCCGTCTTGTAGCAACAGGGCCGGAATTGGCCTAGCAAGTTGAGGCGGCCGCTTCAGGCTGTCCCTTTAGCTTACACAGCGAAAACTTAGCGTATAATTCATCGCAATGGTTGCATGCTTTTTTTCATTTTCAACCCATTCGGAATGTCGTAAGGTTTTGCATAGGCCTAATGTTGCGTAGTGTCAGAAAGCCACGAGAAGTACTGGCTGTACACTGACGTGTGCGACATTCCGTCGGACATTCGTCTGCAGCTGAAGCTGATGAACGTGTCTCGAGCGGTCTGTCGATTCGCCTGCTCGGACGTCTATGACAAACGGTGCAGCGGGTTTCTGTATAGTCGCCGACAGCGCAAGTGCACACTGTCACCATATACCGGCGAGTTGATTTCCATCACGGCACCGCAGTGCAATAGCACCAATGGTCTCGAGTTCTACCGAAGACAACGCCTGCTCGGTAGTACCTCCATGTTCTATGCGTATGCTCATATGACTACACAAATAAGTCAACGGTTACCAAGTCTGATATTTGTTGGGCTTTTAAGAAAAATTTGGCACTTTTTTGCACACGTATTTTGTAGAAAAAACTTTACAGATTCTGGTAGCAGTGTTCTTTAACGATCTGGCAGTAAAGGTTTCGTGAAATAGCTTGCATCGTTTTGATAGGGCAGAAGAATAAGCGGTATCTCAGTTTAATAGGGTGTTTACACGATCCAGCAAACGTCCAGCATTAGCACTTGTATTTTGAATACATTAAATATAAAAAAACAAAACAGCAGTCACCAAAACCAGTCGCGTGACCATTTAACTCGCGGTGCGTGACTTCCTATAGGTGGTCCATTGTGACCATGCGTCTATCTTGCACCGTTACGGAGATATGGGGCCTCAAAAATAATGGGGTCACAACTTTGAACTTTTGGGGTCACGTGACGTCATCGGTCACGTGACCATTCGACTCGGGTGGGCAACTTCCTATGGGTGCATTTGTTTCCAGGTTAAAATTCACTGCGTATGCGCCGTGTCACGTGACCTGTAGGCAGGGGGTCCAAAATAACCGCATATTTGGAATTCCCGAGGCCACATTGCCTATTTACTATGCCACTTTGGCGAGGCTACGATGACGATTAAGGATAGTTTGTATATGAGCATCTCCACTGTTAAGCATTTTCAAGTCCGAAAATGGGCCTAAAATTTTCGTTTTTTGGGGGGACATAAGGGGGAAAATATGAAAGATGAATGTTGAGACCGCTTTAGGAAATTAATCCCTACAGCAACACGTTATTCAGTGCAAAAAAATGAGGCGATACTCCCAAAACGTGTTCTCCAGAGCTTGGCAAAAAAAGTGAAAAAAGAAAGAAAAAATAACCCAGTTGAACATTATATTTCACCCTTTTGCCCCACCAACCCTGCTGGGCCGATTTTTACCATTTTTGGCACGTAGGGTCAGGCTACCGACTTAATTATCCAAGTCAAATTTTAAGTCGATTGATTGAAGGGTTTGGGGGCTACGGGTGCTCACAATCTGGGGTTTCCCATTGACTTTGATAGTCGCCCTTACAACAGTGTTACGCACTACCGTGCTACACTGTGATTTGCTGGAAGTTTACTGGACGTTTGCTGGGTCGTGTTGTAAACACCCCACAAGACGCGAAAACGCAAGCAGCGGTAAACGATGCAGCGATATAAACTAAGTATAACAAGAAATTTGACATAATGCTCACGAGACGCGCGAAAACCTATAGCAGCTGCTGTTCGCAAACTGTCAGTCTATCTCCAGCCATTTCGTCGCAACTTTTACGGGGGTACCGCTATTTGATGCCCTCGTGAGCAGGTTTCCTTGAACCTAAAAAATCGAGACTTGGACCGTCGAAATCTACGTTCAATTCTAAAAATTTCATACGCAGCTTTCCGTGTTTATTTTAATTGGTTTCGCCACAATTCGTTCTTGAAATGTGTCTCGCAGCGAGAAATCGCCAAAAAATCCATAAAACCCCCTATTTTAGCGCTTAAGATCGTCCAATGTTATTGAATTTGGTGGCAATCGAGAGCCAGTGTACGACTTTTTATTAATGATTGATAGTAACTTAGGCCCTATCTCGCACCGTTATTGAAATACAGCGACTTATTGGCTAAAAATCGCAAATTTTGCCCACCCCTCTTATTTAGCGTTTTCGTCCGGGGTGACCCCTTTCGAATTTATGGAAAAGCTCTACGGTTCCTGAAACTAGAGTCTTCCATCCAGCTGACGGTGAAGATTTGGTGATCCTATCTTGCACCGTTTTTAACTGAACCACCCGTGTGACGAACGGACAGACAGACAGACGGACAGAATTGCGATGGCTAAGACGCGCTGAAAGCAGTAGCTGCTTTCGCGCGTAAAAACACTTTGTTTTCAAACTGCTAGTCATCGCAGGATTTACAAAAAAAGCTTAAAACCGTAAAGCGTTTTAAAACAAACTGTTTTTGATAATACGTTAAGTAGGCCTAGCCGATGTGTAATGTTGAAAACAATGATTGCGTGCGTTTAAACTGTTCGTTTTTGCAGTTCGGCAAATATTTTAAATTAAGTCTGACTGGGCCTAAAAGTTTATTTTACAAAGCTGCGAATGCACTGTATTCTAAAACGGAATACAAATTTTACGATATTGTTATGATAAAATTGATTACATTTTGTGGAATATTGGCTTATAAGTTACATACTTGGCTGTAATCCTGCAACTAAACATATTCGTGGATGTGGCAAAATAAACTAACTAATACGAAACTCACGAGCGTATAATGCTTCACAAATTGTTAACCAAAACGCACCTCTTCGATTCAATGCTACAGCGTTTGTTACTTTCTAATGACATTTTTTTCATTGCAGAAGTTGGAGAAATATTCTGCAATTTCGAGGAAAGTTGTGCGTTTGAGGATGAGTTGGCAAGTACTGTAACGGAGCGGTGGACTCGTTCTGTGCAGAGAAAAACGAAATGGGACAATACACTAGATATCCGTAAGTTCAATCAAGTGTCCATAGCCTACTTGTGCGAGTATAGGCTAATGCATATACCAGCGCCCGACTGTTCGTTTCTGATTGTTCGCAACATACTAAGTAGTTAATTGGCGACAGTAATATAATGCTGTCAGTATAGTGAGCAAACGCACTGCAACCAGAACAGCAGAGAGTCAAACAGCGACGTGTCTTAAATCTATCTAAAGAGACACATACGATTGAAAGAAAAATGTCGTAAGATCAAAAGTTTAATGAACAAAGTTTTGTTACCGCAATGCGTTTTTTAGTGAGCTATTTCTATAGAGTGTTATAATTATTTAACATGTAACGACATTTTTGTAAAGTACGAGTAACAGTAGCAGACGTGGCATGATGACAGCTTGCTTATTGTTATCATTGCGTAGCGGGGAAAGGTCATTACGTCGAGATGGCAAAGTCCGACCAAGGCGCGGGAAACAAGGCGCGTCTTGTGTCGCCGTTCATGAACACGACAGATAAATGTCTGGAGCTGTTCTACTGGATGCGATCAGTCGACCACGATCAAGATGTCCACAATCCGACTCAGCTGTCTGTCATAGCCATGTCGGAACAGCTGCTAGAAACAGCTCTCGTTTCAGCCAGCGGGTCTACAGTCGACTTTATTCGGTTGTTCGTTCAACTGCCAGAAGGAGTTCATCGTGTAGTTATCGAAGGTCGTCGAGCCGACTTGAAAGCTGAATGTTCTATCTCCATAGACGACGTCGCAGTTATGGACTGTGCACGGTTTGGTATGCTTTTCATTTTATCTTACAAAACAATGCAATAGGCCTAACGATTACTATTAATAGTCACACTTGCATTCGAAAAATCACTAAAATTAAAAACGATTTTCTGCATTAAGTTAGAATTGTACATTTTTAAAACTAACGTATTTTCATTTTATGTATTTTTTTTGTTTACCGCCTGACATTCACAAAGTCTAATTTTAGCAGAATAGACGCTGTGCTGTGTTAAGTTAAATCTAATTCTGTAGATGGAATGATTGCTAACTGACTGGCTGACTGGTTAAGCGGTATAATGAAGAATTACAACAATTTTAAAGCTATAGCTTCGCAATTTCGCATACAGTTAGAGTGTGGCGGGAATGGAAGACGCAAAAATGATTCGAGCTGTTATTTTTGCACATATACAAATATCATAAAAGCTTGTAATGGTGCGAATATCTAGATGCAGAAAATGAATGCCTCACTAATCCTCGTGGCCGAGGCTATTCGGGGACAATGCAGCATTCTGCGTACGGCAGAAGATGTGAGTACTGGAGCGATACCCCGGATTCGCTGGGAATCGACCTGCAAGATGTAAACATTGAGGAGGCGCAGAACTATTGCAAGTACATGCCGGGTTTAGACTGGAAGCAGCCGTCTTGTCTCGTCTCAACGTCTAGCGGCAGAATGAGAATTGAACCGTGCAGCATTGAATACTGCGGAGGTACGCATGTCAGTGTCATATTACTAGGTTTTTCTAGGTACTCGATGTGCGATTATGTTTCCATGCCTCAGTCTCATCCGGACTTTTAAAACTCAAGCAGGTGGAACGAAAATGTCTCTCGAAAGTGTTCGGTAAGTCTGTGACGCCTAAAAAGCGTCAACAACGTTTTCCGGACCACTCCAGGAAGCTAACAGCGTTCCTGCAGATTTGCCGTTGGTGGGAGGGGCTTGTTGTAATGGTACTTCTGTCTAAGAACCTTAGTCCACGGAGGTAGGGCTGCTGTTGGACTCTCTTATGACGCACAGATTTTGTGTGCTCTCTGTAGCAGCAGCAGCAGCTCTGCTCTGCAGGCTGGTGAGTTAACTAAAAATTGGGATAATGTATGGTTAGATTGACAACGGATAAACATTAAACATAATTAACTGCCATCATTATCCAACGGTAACAATAGCATTTATTACTACAGATACAACAAGTTATCACGAAATACGGTAATATTGTTTCATACACGTTTAGAGTAGCCTAACTATAGCTTATGTCGAGCGGTGTCTTTGCGCTGCGGTGTGTGCGATAGCGTTAGCAATTTCTCGAGACTGCTGACTAACGACTGATGCAATGACGTCGTAATAACCTAGCGGCAGTCATTAGACGACGACCGGTAGTGTAGTTATTGTCCCTCCTAGATCACGACTGATGACCTCCAACTTGATAGAATCTGCCGCATTATGTAGATTGGATGACCCGTACAGTATCCGAGCTCACGATCTCTTCTTCAGTGCAGATGGCTTTAGTTTGTCTATTTCATCGTTCATCTAATCCAAGCTGACGTAAATGCACGCAAATCTATTTTTACGAATCAAGATTAATTACAAAAGCACAAGCACTGATTTGAAACATAAGCAATAACAGGGGAACGCTGAAAATGCAGGAGTGGAAAATGAGGGAGTGGAAACATTGGCACCCTTCTGCATTCCCGCATTTTCAACCAATGCAGAATTGTGCCGATGTTTCTACTTCTGCGTTTTCAGTACCCCAATAACAGTTCTGATTTGGAACATAGTTGGCAAATTCTCTCAGTGGGATATCACGCTTATAACAGTAGTATAAGCTAGCGGGAAAAATTATCGCCGGATCTCACTGCTGCAGCTTACTGCAGTTCTTTTTTATCGGAACTTCTGTTGTGCTGCGATTACTTATCGCGTTCTATTTTTGAACAAACTCATTAGTGGAAACAATAACAGCGACATCTAACGGCAAACAGTCGTTACGACGAAGGCAACAGCTGTTCTTAAACGTTAACTTGTCAGTCAATGCTGCAGAGTTTAAGACACGAGTAAATTTCTTGCACCAGGACCCGACCCAACCCGACCTGACTCTATGCAGATGCAATGCCGTGTTATGTATGATGCGTGCGATTTTGCAATAGTGTAAAACAATATATAAAACTACTCAAATGCAATTGTAAGCTTCAAGACAAACAGAAACGAACTCTATATTGCTAGCTTCGCCTGTTGCAGTCACGGAGACACTCCGCCGCGCTGCGACCGCGTTAAAATCGTTTAAATTTTTTTGAAGTTTACCTATGCCCCAACCAGACTCGATCCGACCCGATCCGCAGATGGACAAGACACTGTCAGTAAAGATTGTAATTTGATACATTTATATAAGTTATTAATTACATATCACTGTTGCTATTACTGTTTTGTTTTGTCGTTTATCACTGCCGTTGTGTGCATCAGCGGCGTTGTCCGAGTGTCGAGTGAACGCGAGCAAGAAATGTCAGGACGGACGGTGTCTACCGACAAGTCTGCAGTGTGACGGTGTTGAGTACTGTAATGACGACAGCACGTCCGATGTGCTATGTCGTGAGTCACTGTGTTTTGTTAATACTATTGCTTTTCCGTTAGTCGCTAATGCAAACATAGAAACTGACAAAATCGTCCAAAATAATACGTGTTGCCTAGATGCGCTTGATTACCCTATAATAAGTTACGGCTGTTACAGGATTATGCACCGTGAGCCATAAAAACGTGACACTTTACTTTTGTCCATATCTTTGCCAATTATTGATCGATTTTTAAAATTTTTTTTACTAGCACACTCTGCGGACAATTGCAATAACGTGATTTTGAAAATCGATCATTAATTGGCAATTGGCAATTAATTGGCAAAGATATAGACGAAAGTAATCTGCGACGTTTTTATGTCCCACTGTGTATTGCATTGTTCCAGACAAAGTGGTCGCCAACAACCTTAAATCGTAAAATTGTAATAGATCTTGGTACTGTACGGTTTACAGCTTACAAGCGGTCACATTTTGAGTTAGCTTTGTATGGTGCGAATGTTTTGAGCTAAGTGTTAAAATATACTTGTAACTGAATACATCTACATGTATGCTTTCAAAAATTCAAGCCGTTTTACGTTACTGTGTAATACTGTACGTAATTATACTGTCGAGAGAATGAAAGTTGACAGCCAGCGCCACTGTGGGTGCGTTGGCATGTAAACACGGCAATGCTATCTTGACGAAACGACACTATCTGTTGAAAATCTGTGTTTAGAAGTTTGAAATTTTCGTATTAAATTGATTGCATTACAACTTACAGCTGTTCGATCATTTCAGTGGAATATTGCAACTTCGCTAGTCATCCGATATACGTCACGTTTACAGCGTACCGGGGTACTACATTTTAGCAGTCGAATGTCGACTGCTTATGTCAAAGTTTGTCAACATTTGTTTAGATTATGGACAAAGTGGGATAGTCTGGCAGTGTACAGATATACAGATTGTAGTTGCAACTAATAAATATTCATGTACGTTAGTGAGTCACGTATATAAGGTTCGTAATGCGATCACCCTGTTTGTGTATTATGCATTGTATCTATCTACTGCTTGCATTGTTCAGAAGAAGAGATGAATGTCTGGGCTGATTTCGAGCACATTTTTGTATCCGGGTACACTACGAGCGTCGTCAACACATTGTCATGGCAACGAGTCGCCGTTTCTACCGTACGCTATATGCACAACATCAGAGACGGTATTCATGTGTATTCTTTTGGATAATTTGCACCTACGACGCCGACACGACTTGACTGTTGAGTCGCGATGTATGTGTGAACAGAATTGACGACGCTACAATCGGAAACAGTTGAGTCACGTTGGCGTCGTAGATGAGTAGGAAGAACTTGACAATCCCAGAACACCATCAATCATTTTTGACAGGTCAAAGTCAAAAACAAGGTCAAATGTCAAAGGTCATCAACCTTGACTTTGACTTTGGCCTAGATATGTCAAAAAATACACTTGATGACTTTTGACCATTGACCTTTAACCTTGACCTTGATTTTGACCTTGACTTGTCAAAAATGATTGATGGTGTTCTGGGACTGTCGAGTTCTTCTTACTGAGATGTGAATTGGCCATTTAATGTCCACGTGTACCTGTTAAACTCCTTTATACTTGCGGTTTTTATATGAAGTAATGCCAGCAAGGTGATTATCGCAAAACACGCATTTATGTCGGCGTTGATTTCTCAGTATTTTAAAAATGTGGCGCAGAAACTACATTGATTTTGTTGTGTGTTTATAGGACACATCATGCTTGCTAAATCTACTGGCCGATATGGCGATCAGGTTACGCTAACGTCGGTGATTCGTAAATACTCGGAACCGACGGTTGTGAAATTCTCTTACTACATCCAGGAAGTTGACGCGTCGTCCGGGGGCGCGCTGTTGGTCTATTTGTTATCTATTCAACGGGCACCTGTTAGTCTTCTGTTTACCAGCGAATCACGGCCAAACAACGAATGGCAAAACAGCGAGCTGTGTATACCGGCTGGAATGTACCATATTCAGTTTCTCGCTCGCCTTGGTTTGCCTTTCAAGTCGGATGTTGGACTTGACGATGTTCTGATGACAAACCAAAGATGCATAGTAAAGGAACCTGCTATCGGCACAGGTAACTGAGTAAAAAACGTAAAGTCCTTCCCGAGCTTTACGGCCCATAGGGCGGCGCTGATCTCCGTTTCCTAAGGCCCTCAGCCAGACACCAGTTTTTACACTGCGAGACCACGGATACGGGGCCAGTGTATCGCGTGGTGTGCCTGTTTACTTCCCAGCGGTGAAGCCGGTACCAAATTATACTGCTTGGTGACAAAGGCACATGTGTGTGAACAACTTGCCTAAGGTCGTTACCTAGCGCCTCTGAGTTACCTCAGGATTACAAGTCCGACACGTTACCGTTAAACTACCGAGCCACACATGAGGTACTGAGTAAGCTTAATCAAATTCGATCAATCCGTATGGTGCCTTTTGTCACATGAGTTGTACGTTAAATGCGCAGTTGCAACATTGTTGTTGTCATTGTACATTTACAAAAAGCTGCACTTTTAGCTCGTGAAAAAATACTTTTTTCTTGCTAAGTTGTTTTGAAATTAACTTCATTTAATAAATTTTTGTAATTTTCGTCTGCGAGCATATGTCAAATACTAATGTTAATAAAACTATTTTATTGCTATCAGTCAACAACAAAAGTAAACTATTCGTCAATGAACATCATGCAACATTTATTGAAGTTGTATCGCATACAGTTGTTCTGTAATTTTCAGCAAGGCATCGGCTCAAATCACTAGCGCTTGAGTCATAAAAGACAACAAACTTTTTAAGTTTAACTAAGTACACGTTTCGTCACAGTCTGGAATGTGCTGTGCCTGTGTAACAAGGCATAGTAAATTCTACATCATAATAAGAAGTGTTTTATTTTATGACTATGATCGACGGTATGTTTTGCCTGGAACGTATAGTTGTGATAAACAGTTGCGAGACGTTTTAACCGTCAAGATTAACTGGAATCAAGTTATGGGCGGTTCTGTTTTATTGCAGGACAGTCGAATGAAGTAGATAATAAAATGAACTATTAGTTTTAGTCTGCATCATGGTGTGTATTAACTTTGCAATGAACGTTTTAACAGAGAGTTTGCAGAACTGTAAGTTGGACAGAAGTCTGTGTGGCGGAGTAACAATGGTATCATCAACAAGCGTCAGAACGTCCTGGATGCTTCAAACAGGTACAAACACTTCAATAAATAGTGGCTTTTATCTCTATACCTGATGGGCGCAACATGCGCCCAGTGAAAAAAGGGGGGAGTCTTGTTAAGTTTGCAGATCAAAACTTTCCCCTGTTCTTCACTTTTTCCTATTTTTTAATCTACACCCTTAATGAAACTTCCCGTTCTATTCTTCACTGGACAATATACCCTTAACAGAACTTTTTCTCTTTATTTTTACTTTCCTTTTATTTTTTAATCTACGCCTATACAATAACTTCCCCTTATTTTTCATTAGGAAATCTATACCGTTAAATAAACTTTTCCTCTATTTTTTACTTTTTCCCTATTTTCACTCTACACTATTGATAAAACTTTTTTCAAAAAGGAGGGAAGAAGCTCAAAATAAAGAGGAAAATTTGAGTTAGAAATTGGGGAAAACCTAAACCCCAAACTGGGGAAAGTTGCGCCAAATTTCGATTTCAAATTTGGGGGATAGAAGCCACTGTCAATAATGTTACTTTACATCGTGTGTTTTTGCTTGCGTCATTTGCAACCAATACAACATTTGTTACGTTTCAAACTTTTCCATACATTTTATTGGGAGTTTAATGGTCACACGACTAATGACTTTTCATAACCCCGAAAGGTTAAAATCGTGATTTCAAATTATTTGAGACGCCATATTTTTTTTAACTGTACAAGATAGACGTGTGGTTATAGTTGACTACTTAAAAATGATATATTCCAAGTCCAATGATCACATAACCGACGACGTCACGTTACCTCAAGAGGTCAAAATCATGACCCCAAAATTTTAAAATTGTACATTTTCATAACGGTGCAATATAAAACCTTGAATGCTAGTCTAATTGACACGTGACTGATGATATCACGTGACCAAAATGATAAAATTTTAAGGCTAAGGTCGTTGTTGGAGATCACCATTAGCTGTATGCATAAGGTATAGAATGGCAATAGAAGAGATACCCCGTTCCACAGAACGAATTCCTAGTCGTGAATTAAATTCGCCGATCAAGCTAACAATTGCGTATTTTCAAAAAACTTTTGTTTGTTAAGAATGCAAAAAAATTGGTTAAATATGTCTAACTTAGTTACTACGTTCAAAAAACACGTAGATTCTCGTCATTTACTGTCAGTTAATCATTTGTAGCTAATTCTTGTTGCACTGTAGTGTATTTTTTATGGTACTGTAACGATGGCTGCGTTTTACGGTAAAATGTGTGTCGCAAATAAAGATGTGTTTGTGCTTAACAGTTCCTGAGCCTGCTGCTGAGAATTATGATGATGATTATTTCTATCCGCCAGATATGCCATTTGCGCCCGGACCTCCATGTGTTGGTTGTCCAGGTGAGATGATTACTACACTGTGTCTTAAAACATCCCGGAAATTTTCGATTCTAATTTGAACAAAAATCACCAGATTTGTATAACTTTTCGCACAAATATTCCTGACACAACTTGCCATAAAATGACCGTTTATTTTTTCACCTCACACAATGTCTGTTTTTGCATTACATCGGGAAAGAAAACCAAGCGAAATTTGCGTTAAAATACAGGATGGGCCAAAAAACGTGCCACTTTACTTTTGTCCACATCTTCGCCAATTATTGACCGATTTTTAAATTTTTTTTCACTGCCACATTTTGCAGACAATTTACGACAATGCGGTTATTATAGATTCCATTAACCATAAATGCGTCTCTACACTACCTTATGAAATATCAGTGAAATGTGCGTAGATAACGATAATAACAAACGTTTATTTTGGTAAAATTGAAAAAAAACACTTCAGACCAACATTGCAGTAAATGGTCTGTACGACACTAGACTGTATAGGTATAACACAGCCCAGTGTCATACGAATCATTCATCGCAATGTAGGTCTGAATCGTTTTTTCATTTACCTAAAGTTTTGGTATTATCGTTAGTTTTTGCTTACATTTATATTTTACAAGGTAGTGTAGAAATGCATTTACCGTGTGGTGGAATATATAGTAATATATAGTAATCACATTATTGCAAATTGTCTGCAAAATGTGTCAGCGAAAGAATTTTAAAAATTGGTCAATAATTGGCGAAGATATGGACAAAAGTATGGCACGTTTTATGGCCCATGGTGTATACAAAAAAACGTGAAAAACAACATTCCCAACGTTATTGATCGTAAATTGAAGCGTGATTATCAGAATTTAATAATTTTTGGTAAAACATTTTGACACAACTGGCTATTAAATGGCTGTTTAAGTTCCCACCTTATTCAACGTCAGCTTCTGCACTATCTGGGGAAACCAAACTAAGCAAAATACGCGTTAAGATAAATAAAAAAAACGTCGATAAATTCCGTTTATCCAGATCTGTGGTCTCCAAAAGGCAGTCAAGGTTTTACTCTCATGCAGCAACGTGTCTACCAGATGACGTTCAGGAATGTTTATGAATTCAAGAAACAACTGGAGAAGTCTGGATTAGTCTGGAGCAGAACATTATCGATACTGCTGTCAATGAATGGAGAAATTGTCTCCATGCCTGTGTTCGCACAATGGGCCAACATTTCGATCAATCTTATTGCAGGCAGCTGAAAAATGAAACAGTTGGACAAAGTGTCAGCCAAAGCGTCAAAAATGTGAACAAAATGTGTTTTGTGCGTTATTAGACCGCCCGAAACGGCAGTTCCCGTAAGGCCTTATGTTTTACAACAGTTCTTTATTTTTAACGCGAAATGTCAGAGATCCTTTGGCCGATCGCCGCGAAATTTTGCATCATGTTCGGAACCATGTTCAATTTTATTTTTAAAATTAAAGGGTTTGCCCTCCCTTCCCCAAAAAACCGGGAAACGAAAAACACGCTAAATTTGGCTTAATTTCAGAACTTTTCCGAATTTGAGCACGAATATCTCCGGAACGAATAGAGATATCCAAAAGCTGAAAACTACTTCACCGACAACATTTCCTTCTGCGTTGGGCGAAAAAAGTTCGGTGAACTTTGGTCCACAAACCACAGAGATTTAGAGGTGCAATTGTACCCAGAAAATCGCCTTTTCTGAATACCATATTTCGGCCCCTAGGGGGTGCTGCGCCACGAAATTTTTACACGCGCTATAGAATGTCCAAGTCTTGCTAGCCAACACCCTACCAAAGACGGGGGGTCCTTTTTACATTTTTTTTGCAAAAGGGGATGTCAAAATTGGCTTAGAATGTAGCGCATGAGCCTCTATAAATTTTTAGCTAAGAAAAGTAGCTTAATGAAACTTTCACGTAACGTGACGCTAAGTGGGGGTGTTAAGCCGGAAACATTTTTTGGGGGGGGCACTGTTCTCTTAAAATTTGGGAAGGCAAAAAACGTTTAAAATTCGCCGCGATTTATTACAACTTTCGACTTTGATTGCAAATATTTCTGGAACGAATGGAGATGTCAACAAGCTGTAAACGGCGTTATTAAGCACTATTTCCTACCGCGTTGAACACAAAAATTGTGAATTTCTGTCCACAAACACAAAAGTTATAGGGGCTCATGTTGACCCACACAAAATCGACAGTGCGCGCGTTTTTGGACTAGTTTGGAGTTTGATCGCGAATATCTGCGGAAAATATCAAAATATCGACAAGCAAGAGACGGCGTTATTGCCCTCTACACCTTCGAGGTTTAACGCCAAAAATTGGTAAACTTTTGTCCACTAACAAAAAAGGGCCTGTTTTTGACCTACCCAAAATCGACAGTGCGCGCGTTTTCGAACAACTTTAGACTTTGATCGTACATATCTCGGGAAAATATAGAAACATCGATAAAAGAAAAACGGCGTTTTCAACTACAATCAATTTCACGTCGAATGCAGAAAAACTAATGAACATGGCTTCACAAATAACAAAGTTCTGTTGTCGCATTTTAAACCACCCTAGTTCAACATTGCTACTGTTCAACATACTATAGGATAATGCAATTGCGTTCGGGCCACGTGACTTTGCTGCGAACGGAATTTCAATCCCTTAGCCATCCTCAATCGGACTTACGGCGTCGGGCGGCCTCACATTGGGCTCTGCCTCATATGTCTAGTTTAGATTAAGTAATAATGTCACGTTGTTCAAAAATGCAATATTTCGTTGGTTTTGCTTTTCCCAGATAGTGCAGAAACAGACGATGGGTGACGTGGGAAATTGAATGGTTATTTGATGGCCAGTTGTCTTAAAATGTTTTTACAAAAAACTATTAAAATTCGATGATCCTTTTTCAAGTTACAATCGAAAATGTTCAGGATGTTTTTTGAGACACGGTATACAGGTAAATTTGCAACAGTAATAATAATAAACTTTGTCGGTCGCTGTCCAACGCTTCTACGCGGCTTGTCTGGCGGACACGTTTCCAATCTCCGAGTCCGCATCGTGACCATTTCAGACAAAATTTCCGTAACATAAACTAATTATTTATTCGTTACTGCGGTTGCTATTAATAGACCTGCTAGGTCGGTTTAAATGAAGTTGAATTTATGTTTAAATTGGCACGTTGAGAAAATTCAGTAGTAATGAATTATAAACGCACGGTGAGTTACACGATCCAGCAAACGTCCAGCAAACTTCTAGCAAATGTATTCAAAATACACGTGCTAATGCTGGACGTTTGCTGGAAGTTTGCTGGATCGTGTAAACACCCTATAAGCCAACTACACTGTATCTCATAGAAACGTGTTAATTTTTGAAGTAAAAGAGTTAACACGGCATATTTAAAGGAAATCTACAGTTTTAATTTAGATCTCGGCGAGCTCGAAAATACTGTCCACAATGGCGTCGTTGCCAGAAGGTCAAAGGGCAATTGTTTTTCCCTGAATTTTGGGTTAGTCAAAAAATCTTTTTGTCGAAAAACGTCGTCCAAAAGTGCAAAATTTGGGGGCGAAATAACCCATTTGGACAAAATTCAGAAGCAAAATTAAAATGTTGAGCACTCGTGATCCCCGCTTAAAAAATTTTAACTGTCTGTCGGAATTCTGTCGGTCATTTGCAATGTCCGTCAGAAAATTGTAACTTCGTAACCCCGCTTACTTTTTTACTCAAGAAGCCTCTGAGTGTCCTCGAACGATTTCGACAAAGATCGATAACCGCAAATGGCGATATATGGCCGCCAAATGCCGTCGGTCTTACTATTTTGGGCTGTTCGTCTTCGACGCAATCACTTGATGGCACTTTATCAAGCTTGCCATAGTCGAAAAAAGCCAATTTTCCGTAAAAAAATTTAACGCCATCGCAGTAGGTGGACGTAAAATAAAACCGCAGGGTTAATAATGAAATAAAACACATTTGATTTTGATAAATTTTCTTGCATGCCTACAGGTCGTTGCGCTTGATTTTTTAAATTTTTGAATGGATGATATTTGTTGCTTTTTAATTTTTAATCAGAATTCTTTGCATTTAGGCTGCACGTCATATCCAAATTTATCACAGTCGACGCGTTGCACACAAAAAAACTTTTACACTATATTTGTAAGTACAAAATTTTATACTAACGGTAAACGTCGGTAATTGTGACTGTAACTGAAATTTTGGTATAATGAACATTGGTCGACAGTACAAAATTATCTCTAGCGCGATTTGCTGATGTTCGCATGCAATTGCAGAAACGTGCATAATCACAAGAATGGCCAATGGACTTGGCGAAATTTTGCACATCGAAGTGCGTTCTAGTATTCCTAATTGTTGCGAGTGTGGTAGCAGCAAGAGCTGAAAGCATGCCGCAACTGTGCATGATGTGCATGTTTAAAAGCTGACGATCGAGCTACAGTTTCTCCACCTTCGTGTCCTGATTGTGAAGATCAAATTCGCGACCTTGACAACACTGTATTTAGTAACGCTACCGGTGAGTTTTGTTAGCATTAATTTGTTAACAAATCCGCTAATTTTTATTACTTACTCACATTAGTTTTTATTGGGCATGGTGGTGGCGTAACCGTAGGCGGGTAGGGTGTCAGACTTATGATCAAAAGGTTGTGGGTTCGATTCCCAGTCGGGTCGCTATCAAGTGGTTGCTATTGATGGGTAATTGTCTGCGGACAGATAAACCATCCACATATATAACCAACATCGAGGTCAACTCAGCCTTCTATTTTTCCGGGGTAGGTAAATCAAATGTTTGTACAGCTGGGGTTGTGGCGGGTGACAGGTAACAATCTGTGATTCCGTACGACATGTGACGTTTCGTAGCTCCGAGGCAGATTTCCAAAAAGAGCTGTGCATGATATTTTACCTTTCAACCTCTTAATGATCGTTTGGCTGATAGCTTACAGTTTGCTGTCTCCATCCGCTCAGCACATTCTTTCGTCTAGCCGACGAATGCTATTGAATCTCCAATGTGATATTTTGTTATTTTCTTGCATGCCTACAGATCGTTGCGCTAGTGTTACGTTGAGCGAGCAAAAAAGACTACTGAGTAGGGGCCTACATGTATTGAGCATAACAAACATTGAGCCTATAAATCAAGAAAACATGTTGATTAAATTTTAGGGTGGGAAGTTATCTTTAAGCTATGGTCGTGCCCCATTATTGGACAGAAAATTTGTCACTTGTTACGCTCGCCCAATACATCTTATTCTTCACTTGAAGCTTTTTCTCTGTCTGGTCTGTTATTTTAAAGAATTTTTTGAATATGTCTATTTTCGTCTATCTATGTTTTTAAAATGTTTTTGCTCTGCGGCATGCCAATTGCTAATTTACAGTCATAGTGGTAATGATTTACAGTTTAACGTAAAAGATAGAAAGACAATAAAAGCAATTAAAGTTTAACGTTGTAGTTGCTTATCCATCGGATTTACAAAAAAAACTTTAAATGGACTTTCTTCGCATTTAAACGTAATTTTTATTTTTATTATTTTTTTAATTTGTTGGTTTGGACGCAGATTGTGGAGTGTTGGAATATGACGAGACAGAGGGCGTGATTACGTCACCGAACTATCCGGATTTGTATCCAAATAAATTGAAGTGTGGATACACCATTACTTCACCAAATTCACCGATAGACGGCAGTATCACGATAACCTTCGACGCATTCGATATTGAGTTCCACCAGAACTGTAGTTACGACTTTTTATCAGTAAGTTTACTAAGTTTTGTAACATCGCTATTAAGCACATTTTGTTTCTCCGCCCATTTGTCGTGTGGTTACTAAAAACTTATAGACGATTAGATTTTGCAATATTGTTTTAATGTTCAAAGATCAAAAAGTCGTAAAAGGTTAAAATTGGATGATTATTTACTCGCGATAGCAGAATGCTTCGCGCGTCTTAGCCATGGTCTGGGCGTACGTCCGTCTGTCCGTCTGTCTGTCTGTCCGTCCGTTACACCCTGGCACTGTATGAAAACAGTGCAAGCTAAAATCACAAAATTTTCACCGCCGGCTGCCTCAAAGTCTCTAGTTTTTCGCGACAAAATTTGGTGCCCCTAGTTGCGGGGATTCCCCTCGAACAAGGGCGTCAAAAAGGGATACTCACAGTCCAAGTCCCGGCCCTCTAGGTTCAAGGAGGCCGGTGCAGGCGGGCGTCAAATACGGCTACCCCCTAAAAGTGGTTATTTTACCGCAATTATTTCGTGTAGCGTGAAAACGATTGCAGATAGGTACACACATTCTGCTTATTATAACAAGCATAGTGGCAAGCTTTTTATTGTAGTCAACGTCGATGACCTTGAATGACCTTAAACCTTTAAAATAGGGTTTTTAGTGAATTTTTGCGATTTCCGGCTGCGACACACATTTTAAGAGTGAATTGCGCCGACATGGTTAGAGATGGACTTGGACATCTTGTGTATGACATTTTTAGCGTAGAACGTACATTTTTAAGAATGTAAGTTTCCATCTGTTTAATTCAAGGTGTCTTTCGTATAAAGGCTTCATATTTAAGTACTTTTTCAAAATGCATTAATATCTTATTGCTGTAGGCCTACACTAATTACCAAAGTGGCAGGACCGCTGCAATCGCGCGTCACGTGAGCTTTGCTCAAATTACTTGTTTTCTTTGTTTGTTGTAAGCTTAATGTTTACTTATGTATTACTTTGCTGCTATTCAGTGTTCTGTGTCGCACTTTAACGCTGTGAAATTAGTGAGTTGTTGGTGGATGTTTTTGCTTTCAAATCCTTTGTGGTTATTATTTTAAAATTTAAATAGCATATGCTTCATATTTAAACTGACATTCCTGTACAGTGTTGACTTAGTTTACCCGTGTTCTGGTTTTATCTCTGTGCTTGTTCGCACTGCTGCATACAGATAGAATGTTTGACTTCTGATCATGAAAAGGAGAAATTCTGTGGAAACGTATCACCAGCCGAGATGACGTTCAGCGGCTGCTCGACTTTGGAACTGGTTTTCTACACGGACACTTCTGTTCAGGGCAACGGTTTCAAGTTGCACTTCATGGTTTATGATCCTTTGGCAGGTTGGTGACTTTTGTCGTTGTGGCGATACTTTTTAATAAAATTAGTGACGGTGTCAGTAGTTTATCTAACTATCACTCTGTGTCTTAGTAAAATGATTTCTGCTGTTTTGGATGTGTGACTTGGTCGCCCTTACACAGTAATGTAAACTGGTAAGTTTTTTATATTTAATGGTTACTATAATTGCTCGGCGACAGTCTGTTGAGTTCGATGCCTGAATACGTTAGGTGTTTCTTGAGTGTTACGTTGAACTTATGCTAATACAGAGCACGTCTGTAATTTCAGTCTTGGCCCGGCCAACATCGTAAATTAAGTAAAACGCCAGAAATTTAAAACAACTTTATTGTTATTTTTTTTCGTTTTTTTATTGTCTGTAATTATTGCATTTTATTCAAGAACTAGCTATGTTTTACTGTAGATGTTGCACTGAAAATTCAACAGACCGGTATACACTTGGAAAACGAGCGTAAAATCGACATATTCTTTCCACCTGTTCGTCTGGCCAACGATCAGTTCGCATGCCTGGAGATGAACTTTGCTGTGTCGACGTACTTTGAAGTAAAACTGGCGTATGCCGCTGCAACTGATAATAGTTACAAAGAGCGAGTAATGTTTCGAAGTGTTGAGTCATTTGGAGAAGAATTTCAATCCTGGAAAACGACCATTACCCCAAACACGACAGACGGCGAAGCATTCGTTGTGGTTTTACATTCGGAAGGCACTTCGCCTGGCACGATGGTCATGATTCAAAGCATTAATCTGCAAAATGTGTCTTGCACCACTTCAGAACTCTTAGGTGATAACTGCCTGTTTTTGTTTTTAGAAACTATGATGTATCATGTGAATCTTCAATTTCATCTAATTGCTAAAATTTGTTATTGATTTTGCCATTCAAAAAAACTAAAATTAGTGACACGCAGACATTATAGATTTATAGTAAGGTCAGTGCTAGCGGTAGATCGGCGATCTCGCACTAGAGAGCAGACAATTACTAGGGGTAGATTGCCATTTACCTAATTACATTTATCTCGTTGTTAATGTAAGAATGCAGCCACATTTTTTCACTGCTTTGCTAAGACTGTGGTTAAAACCGAATGTTATCAATTACCAAGCATTAAATGAAATTTATTCAAAAGCACTACAGTTCTAAGTCCGTGTTGCAAAAAACAGCTTTGGCTTGAGATGGACTCTGATATTATACTGAATAAGCCTGATTTAAATACGTGACAGTGTCATGGCATGGCTTGTAGACCTTCTATATCTACCAGGCATTCTACCATCTTCCCAGTAACCCGATCTACCTCTAGCAATTTTCCAGTGCTAACAGCAAGATCGCCGATCTACCGCTAGAGTTATTGTTTTAGTAAAATCATTTTAATTTGGATAAGCCTATCTTTCTGTGGTCAGCAACTTGGCAACTTGACATTGAGACGTAAAGATAGTGAGCAAGTATTAAATTTGGTTTTCACATGTGCCTTATAGCGCCAGGGCCTTGGACTTAGCATTGACATTACTGCGTTTGGTCTTGTGGCGTTATTAACATTACTAAAAATGTAAAACTCGATTGTCACTAAATAAAACAGTAATACCTGTTTTATTCATTTGCATGAGTCGGCCTGGCTACTTAGAATGTTTGCTGTTTGGATAGTAGGCCTAAGCTTATCAAGTTATACACTGTAGGTTTACCGCGGTGGCATGGTCTTGCGCGTATGTATAAAAGTTGCCCACAGTCGTTAGATGACAGTGAGTCGAACTCACAGTCTTTTGATTATTAGTCCGAAGTGTTGGCAATTACATCAGCACGCCACACGCAATGTGATGTGCACTTTGTTCATGTTAGATGCAAGTGATGAGTTGTCGAACGTGCCGAGGCAGCCGCAGTGGACACCCGTTAGCTCTAAAGACAGTATGTATGACTTGTCAATTTACGTACGCTGGTGTGAATAAACTACAACCTGTCTCCAAAACAGTGTCCAACATTATTGTTTGCTTAGGTTCCTATCTAAGAAAAAAATCTTATTATGCATAGACGCAGTGATTTGCAACCATTTCGCCATACAGACACTAAGCAGGCTACTAAGTGCAGAAATAAAACTCTACCGGTTCTGATTGTAATATTTTTTCTGTTTTTAAAAATAATTATTCGAGGTGGTCCAAAAAGTAACGTCAGCACGCTTTTGCTATAACCGTATGGAGCGATAATATTAACCGATTTTAACATTTTTGGCTGATTACTTAACATTACATTGGCGACGATGAATTGATTACCAAAAATCAGCACCTTTCAAACGCATCGCGTATTTACCTTGTGAAATATTATAAAGTCAAAGTGATTATTTTTTTAGTTTTCATATTACTAATGATTTACTAATCTTTCTGCGTATAAAAAGAAATCTTTAGAAATTTGAAGATTTCATTATTTTGCAGCGTTAAGTCATCGATTATTAGGTTTGTTCCAGTTGATATAAGTTCATAAAATTTTATTGTTTCGTTTAGTATCATTTACATACTGTGAGTATTCAAATACGCTAATGTTTTAACTAGCATGTTTGTCAGACTCCGTCGATAGCAATTTTTGATAAGCCTAAAGCTTTTTCTGTAAAGACTTTTTCAGATAACCCGTCGGTTTAATCCGAGCTGAAAATAGCTAAACTGACAACAGAAAGCAAAACAAACGCCATAAGCCGTGATCAATGATGTATTGTGCGTGTTCCTAGCTGAATCGCCATCCAGACGATACGAGGCTAGTGCATTCGATGCTGACGAAGCTTGTTTCACGTACCCCGCGGACACGCCAGACAGCGATCAGAACTTTGAGGTGCGCTACAGTATAACGTCGGACGACATCAGTGTTCACATGAATCTGCGGTCGGTCGCTAACAACAGCATTGTTCTGCGGCGGCGTCTGTTGCCGGCCAAGTTTAAACGCTTCTACGAACACGCCAGCAACCTGAGCGAACCTTACCAGATTGAGTTCTGCGCCCAATCGGAAATAATCGGCGACAATACAGGCTCGTCCACGTCAGCCAGCGCAGTTATATCTGGCCTGGATTACGTGTCAGCAGAAACCGATTCGGGTTCGTACATACACATGACTGATTAGCTTACTTATTGCAAATCATAACTTCTCCTGGTAAGGGCAGACAATGTTTTGTCAACTTTTCCTGATAAAATAATTTTTGCTGCTTTGTATGTGTGATTTAGTCGCCTTTACACAATAGTTTAAACTGATAAATTTTTAAAAATTTAATATATTTGCTGTTTTATTACAAAAATGCATCTGAGTAAATTGCCTAAAACTTAAATAGCATATGCTTCATATTTAAACTGACATTCCTGCAGCCATAAAGCAGCCAGCCGAATTTAAAATGATAACTCATATTATTTTAGCAGCACATTAGCATATGCCCAATGTTTGTTAAGCGAAGTCACAGAAATCTAAGATCTTCTATTCTATAAACTCAGCTCTTACTTTCGCGCCCTTGAAATGATTTGGCATGTTATGCCGACGGCTCGATGTACGGTGTAAGCCTTATATCCAGGCCTAGGCCTACTGCTTTAAAATTCGCTTTTTTGATTAGGCCTACGTACAGCGTACAGGGTGGGCCAAAAAATTCCCAACTTGTTTTTGTCAGAACTTCGTCAAATCTTCATGAAATGTGACAATTTCTGGCGCACAGGTGGCCAAGACGATGAAATTATGTTAGATATACTTATTTTCCACCTCGCCTAATTTATGTCAATACACTAACATGCTTAACGCGGATGCTCCAAATTGTTGCATAATGCCGAGTTGTCGTGCCCGTAAAAGTTCTAACGACTTAATTAAGCACACAGTAAACTAAAATGTGATTTATTTAGCAGAATTATAAGTTTGTGTAACAACTTGCTTTTAAATTATCAGAATTTATGTTTTAAGCGTATACAATGTTAGACGTGATGCCACGTCTGATAGCGGCATTAACGATCAACTGATCGAACTGCACAGCGCTCATTTTTGGATTAGATTTGTTTTGAGCTTATCAGTCGGCTGTTTTGTTGTCTGCTATTTTCAGCATTAAATATTTAATACCACAAAATTATTAAATTACATGACGCTCTTTGTCAAACTGATAAGAAAAAGAATTAGCAATCTGACACTGATAATCACTGCATAATGTAACAATTTGGAGCACCAGCCTTTTACACGGTAGTGCGGTGACATAAATTAAGTAAGGTCCAAAGTAAGTGTACCTTACATAATTTCATTGTCGTGGCTATCCGTGTGCCAAGAATTGTCAAATTTGGCAAAGATTTGACGAAGTTCTGACAAAAAATTGGGAAAAGTTTTGTGGCCTACCCTGTACATTGTACGTACACTAAAAGCGAATTTTAAAGCAGTAGGCCTAGGCCTAGATATATACTTACACTGTACATGGCCCACCCTGTAGATCGTCGCCCACGAAGGTTTGTTATCAAAAATTGAGTGAAATATTTTAAAGTTTTAAAATTTTGTTTTAGAGTTAGAAGCTACGGGTATAAACTGCTCATTTCGCTCTCCGTCTGCCTGCGGGTATTCATGGAGTAAACAATGGACCTACAGTTACCAAAGTAAGTTGTCTAAACTTATCGATTTTACTTTTGCTATAAATTTTTATCAAAATAATTCAGTAAATGACATTTTTGCTATATAGTGATTGACAGGGCTGTAAATTTTGCTTTAGTTGCTAAAACCAAAAGCATAAGCAATTCTACAGTATCAGTAGGTCAGTGTGGTAGTTATCAGCCAGTGCAACCATTGTGCAACCGTATGATAATTTGAACCAATAGCCACTGTTTTTGTTAATATCTAATGCATGAAGTCCTTTGCTTGCAGAAAGCGGAGCATTACGTTGACAATATTTTATTGTTTTATAGCGTTTTGGTCGACCTTGTGTGTAGCTGAGCGTCAGTTTATGCGCGCATATCAATTTTGCATCATCATTACTTTTAACTGCCAATACTTTTTTTCAATTTGTGAAAAAAACGATATTGGGCTCTACTGTTTGCAAAAGATCTAATTCACGTGTCAAACGGCATGACTGACATCGATGGTAATCAGCTAACGACACCGGAAATTACCGTGACTGCGCCCGGATATTTCTTGCGCTTGGAAGTGTTTATCTCAAGTAAAGACGTGAATGCTCTTTGGCTGAACATCTACATCGTGAATGAACTAAACCGTCGATTGCGTGACCGCCTGTACTTTGAAGATATGGACGAAATTCGACGCAGTCCTACGCGGGTTGGTTGCTGTTTCAACCAGTTTCGTTTAGTACGTTACTGTCATTTTTTGAGAAACATATTGCTCTGAGAAAAAACCTTGTACCGTTTTTCGTTATTTTCGCTCGTGATCTCAGCACATATCAACAAATTGTTTGCATTATTTTAGCAGGCGTGTGCTATAGCATTGAAGCACAATTTAGTTTATCATACGCGGTTTATGAGTTTACGTTCTTGTATAATTATTTTATCACGACTTTAGTTGCGTTTACTTTTTTAAATATGCATAGGTAGAAATATCACGTATTTGTGCACACCAAGTAAGCAAACATATAAACGTGTTCAGAAAGTAGGCCTAATGGGGTGTTTACACGATGAAGCAAACATGAAGCAAACTTAAAGCACACGTCGTACACGTGTATATTTAGTACATTTGCTTCATGTTTGCTTCATCGTGTAGGCACCCTATAACTAAGTAAATTCGATTTTAATTTTTAATAGCGTGGTAAAAATATCGCTAGATTGCACCGCGTTAAAACATGCAATAGGCCTACACAATAACTTACACGAGAAAAATACACATTATTACGCATCATTGCTGTGTGTGTTGATGCATGTTCGTTCGTGTAGAAATGTTTCGCGTTGCCTGTGGGCACTTATCGACTTGGCATTGTCTTACTGTCGAATGATGATGGACAATCTCAGCACAGACTTCGCGCGGTGACATTACGTTCTGGCGCTGACGACTGTGATGTTTCCGAACAAATGCACAACATCGCTTTCGGTACGTAAAGTTCTTTCCGAGCCATAAGGCGCTAGTTTTTGTTTTTTTTCAGCCCTCAGTTTACACTGCGAGACCACGGATACGGAGCAGTTGCATCGCGCGATGTGCATCTTTACGTCCCAGCTTTCGCCTGTACTCATCAGGCGCTTATACCCACGGAGAAATGGCCAGGCTGAGTTGACCTGGGTGGCTAATTACATACAGAGATGGTCACCCATTTAGTATTATCCCGGCCCGGCGTTAATTAACTTTGTTGATACGTCCACGACGTTACCGAAAAAGCGTACTCGGTTCGAAGGTCAAATGACAGCGTACTAAAGCAGTAGGTCGACTAGTCATCAGGGCATGTAACCACAATTTTTACAAGTTGTCAAAAACCATAAATATGCCAGAGAATGCTCAACACCAATCGTTTATTTTTTTGCATAGTTACAGTTTTGTGTGTCGCTGATGAAATTAAACAAGATGCTTGTTACTTTACGATCGTATATTGTTGTGGAATTTGAACAGTTGAGTTTTAATGTTAAATTAAATTTGTCATTGTTTCATTCAGTGTTTCTCGTTCAATAATTATTTGAAATTTAATAGTACTAAATTAAACATGCAAACGCAAACACCAAAAAGGACCACCACTCGTCCCAGTAGTCACAGCGAAGATGAAGATGGTGAAGGAGGCAGGAGCAGTTACCCCTCCGACCTGCAGACGTCCCTTGAGAAATTACATGTCGGCTCTTCTGAAGACCGTGACCTGGCAGAGTACCTGTCAGATTCAGAAGCATCCGCGTCGGTGGAAGATCACATTGAAAGAAGAAGTAGAACTGCAAACAGAGAGTGAAGCTGGTCGTGGCAGCGGTGATCATTTGCATCGACGACGGGATGGCAGCGCGACAGTATTCTGATGAAATTTACGCACAACTTATATATCGTTTAAACCGATGATTCTATTCAAATAAAACTTAAAGACTTCTTACGCAAGTAAAACGTTTTTTGCAGATATGAAAATTAACAATTATTACGCTGACACGGCACGGTATAGCTGGATTTGTGGATCGAATCAATCGTTTGAACACATATCAAACGGCGGTGAGTGTCTTTTTCATCATCGCAAACGATCTGCAGCACAAACTCATGAAAACTTTAACATTTGAGAAACTGCCAAAGACAGTCTGACAACGTTTAAGAAAAACTCTCGCTGCGAAAATAATCATACGTTATATAATCCATATTTTAAATTACGTATTTACTTTGAACATTGTGTCCTGACACAAAATAAGTCAGTCCGCATGAAGTGACGACATCGCTAAATTTTAACCAAAAGTGGACATCACATAGGATACTGGGGTCATTTAACAGAGTTTTTTTGGCAAGGTACATTTATTTGTTTTTACTTTTATTGATAGAAGGTTTGTTTTGCGATTGAATAATGGGCAGAATAAACTATTTTGTGTTCGTTGCATCGGTTTTTACAAACAATATACACATAGTTTAGGCAATCAGTTTTAGGCCGCTGCTTGAGTGTGATTTTGTGAAACTAACAGATTGACTATATGCTTCAACATTTTATGAAAATTTTGTCACTTTTGTCATTTTTAAATGCAATTCAGTGGACATTAGTGTTGTTCGACTGTGCTGTACTGCACACACTGGTGTGTTTATTATTGATCTTTATTGTTGTATATTGTTTAGTTTTATGCAAAAAATCACGACAACGACTGTAGTAATAGGATGTACGTGTTTGCAGCTTTTATGGACGTCAGATACGAAACAAAAGGAACGTTTACACCGAGCGCGAAATACAGTTCTCGTTCGTACAGGGAGTTTATTGGCTACGTTATTGTCGCTAGAGATTCCACACTGCATCTGACTGTTAATGAATCTTTGCGGCATTTTATCCACGTCTTGGTATTGCTATTTTGCAGTATTTGTTATTCGGCAGTTTTATTACGAATTGTCATAAAATAAGTATACCGTCTTGGTTTTGCGGCGTCTCAAAGACAAAAAAAATAAAGTCTTGGTCCTCGTCTTGAAAAAAAAAATTATTGAGAATTTCAAGACTTGTTGCTGCATATTACTTTTAAATATTTAGACAGTAGTTAACTAGTTCTCAAGTTAAATAAGAAACTGTATTAGGCCTATTGTTTTTATTTCTTTTTTTCACCATTGGCCGATATTAAATACCTAGCAACGTTTACATCACTGTACGTAATAAATAATGTGCTGCAACTGGCGTTATTTCGACTATTAACTAACAGGTCTATTTTCAATAAGTGGACTTGTTCAGTTATTGGCAACCGATGAATAACAATTCAAGTATTTTTTGCTTATTGTGAATGTCATTATTGTCAGTCATTAAAATAAATGTCTGAAATGATAATTTGTGTCCCTGTAGACACGACTGGAAAGCGGAACATTTGTACGTCATGATACGAAGTGCGAAGCTGGCTGCAACTTTCGTAGTCACAAAGGCATCTTTCAGCTGATTGTTCCCAGAGCAGTACTTGAAGACGACAACAATTACCAGATCAATTATTCTATCAGCTTAGAAGAGTATACATTTTGTCCTGGTACAATTTTGCGTCGTATATACATTAGTTATTACGGTGTACATATTTTGTTTTCGCTACATATGCAGTAACATGTTTGTATTGCTTTTGTTGTAATTGAAATACGGCTGCTTCTGGTTTCCGCATCTCTTTTCAAATGCAAAGTGACGTAGTCCTTGCTTCTTGTGATGTCGCTGAACATTCGCAGGCGCTTTCGTCCTTTTTTTGCTGTGTCTATCATGCTGTCTTTTATTATGTCCGTAGCAGAGAATCATGCCTCACGATGTTTCTTATCCATCTGCGTGACTGTGCCCAAGATAAGATGTTTATGTTTTTTGTCGACTCTATGCAGCAGCTCATCATTCGATATGCGTATATCGTTCTCGCAGTATCATCACTTGAAATTATGCTTTTCAAGTACTTAAACTGTGTAACTTATTTCAGTAATAATTATCTGGCGGATTTTTTACGCGCGAAAGCAGAATGCTTCGCGCGTCTTTGCCATCGTCTGGGCCTCAGTCTGTCTGTCTGTCCGTCTGTCTGTCACACTCGTGAATTGTATTAAAACGGTGCAAGCTAGGATCACGAAATCTGCACTGTGGCTGCCCCAAGGTCTCTAGTTTATCGTGACAAAATTTCGTGCCACTGGGTGCAGGGATTCCCCTCGAACGAGGGCGTCGAAGAGGGGTACCCCCTAAAAAGACGTCATTTTGCCGTTATTGGCTCGAATAATGTGAAAACTGTTGCAGATAGGTGCATACATGCTGCTTATCATAAAAGGAGCACTGGTGACAGGCTTTTTAAATTTATTAACATCAATGACCTTAAACGACCTTGAACCCCTCAAAAAGAGGTTTTTAGTGAATTTTTCGCAATTTTTGGATGCAGCGCACATTTCAACACTGAATTGCGACGAAATGGCTGGCGATAGACCAAGACAATCTGCG
>Ga0056128_1001045_pt1 | contig 29211 bp, 11 predicted proteins | sample WorMetLIZISLAND2_FD_71113 | JGI IMG/M metagenome (GOLD analysis project Ga0056128, IMG submission 71113) | Marine gutless worms symbiont microbial communities from Max Planck institute for Marine Microbiology, Germany - Olavius geniculatus... ... | reverse complement strand
ATGGGAAGACTTTTTTGATGGCGCCAGCGATATTTCAATATGGGGGGGGGGCGAAATATCAAATCCGTGGTTATTTTTTCGAGAAATGACCTATACTGCGTCGGGTGGGACGTTAAACTCTATATACACACACACATACTTCTCCCGGGCGAATTTTTCATGGGAGAGACATTTTAATGTGACACAGGCCGCTCGCGACCGGGACCGCGAAGCAAAGCACCGTTTAAACGACTGTCGCGAAATTGTCTCACTCCATCACGCGCTGGACGGTGGACGGCGGACCAGGACCATAAAAGCGATGAGTCGAAGGAAGCGACGACGCCGTGCAGCGCGGAAAACGATGCTTTTAGCGCAGCGGCTCGTTCGTTCTTGCCTGGGCCGACAGTTCGAGAGCGAATGATCTGTAAAGACAAGACGTTCGCCGGTGTCTGCACAATGTCATGACGCTTTGGTGCCCCCCACTTCTTCCAGTTCGAAAATGGAACGGTCTGTCTAAACCACGCAGATCGCCGCAGACCAGTCCGGATCGCAGACACTGTTTCAGGGATTTGCCACGACTGTTAGGCCTTTATTTTGTAACATTATTTTGTAGGCCTTTGTTTGTAACAAATTAAGGTTATAGTAAGGGTTAGGGTTGTTTTTCCAGGTTAGGGCTTTTACAGATAAGCGTCCCATAACCCTTTTCAGATAAGGTGTAGGTCTAAGGGCCTCACACACGATCTCGGGCAGCACAATCCAAGCGCAGCTGAATTGTACTGTGATCTGCGGTAATCTGCGGCGCTTATAGGCAAATTCGAATGGAAGGTATAATAAGCAGCAGGCCCGTCGAGAGGGTGGGGTAGGGGGTTAGCTAAAACCCTAAAGCCCTAAAACGACTATTCTGATAATAAAAGGTAAATAAATCGCGACGTTTGGGGGCCGCAGTCGGCCAGAAATATAACGTATGCCAGAATGTAGGCCACCATTTCCAAAGAAAAATTCAAAAATGTTCTCCGCAGAGGGGCCCCGTGAAAATGTTTGGCGGTCCCGCGAGAATGTTTCCCCGGGCCCCGTTGTGGGTCTCGACGGGCCTGCCCCGGGCCCCGCGACGTTTGGGGGCCCCGCCGTCAGCCAGAAATATAAAGTACGCCATAATGTACCATTTTGAAAAAAAAAATTCAAAAATTTTCTCCCCAGATGGGCCTTGTGAATATGTTTAGGGGGCCCCGCGAGAATGTTTCCCCAGGCCCCGCAGTGGCTCTCGAGGGCCTGATGAGCTGAAAAAAAAATCGCCATTTAGTCGTGATAAATCTTGCTTGAAAATCTGGGTAGTCATAATCGATTAATATAATAATTTTTTTTTCTTCATTCATTCATTTTTTTATTGCAACAAATGTCAAACGCATTTGCTGGTACAAATAATATACAAATATTACAATTATGTTAACAAGTGAGTAGGCCCCTAAGTAAGCATTAGTTTTGCTAGAAGTGTAACTTACATATCTTACGTCCATGCGTACATAATACAATTTTCAAACATAAAGTAAGTTTTAAGTAGTATGTTAGTTATTTAAAACAAATTTTGAATATAGCACAAGGTACAGAAACTTTTTAGTAGCAGAAATATCTCAAAAACAGTTTCTATGAATTATAGGGCAAGATAATAATCGTAAATGCTGTGGTACCCCATATACAACAGTGAGACCGACAGTGTACTACGTAACAGTCCCTGTCTCTGTCTCACTTTACACTGTTTTTGTGTAAATAAAGATTATCATTTACATCATTTGCAAAAAAAAACTAAAGTCTTGATAGTTTTGCGAAAAGCAACAGCAGAATCATAAAGGTTTCTGATGTGGAAGAAATCTGGTTTAAGATCTTTGGATCACGGACGGAAAAAGCGCGCTTCCCGAATTGGGCCAGTGTCCTCACGACAACAGATTAGTTGTAGAGGAACGAAGCTGACGGCGTCCAGATTTTTCACTGTCGAATTTGACACACAAAAACACATTGCCCACGCCAGTAAAGTTTTTGTTGAGTTAGGGGCTGTCAATCCGTGTGACTGCCTGCAAAATATTTCGAAAAGTTATGAAGATTTTCATCAGAGAAGCATGCCTGTGAGCTAAGAACAAATCGGCTAACTTTTGGGCAGAATCCGCCGACTCTGTCGTGGGTTGTAAATTATTTTCTATCATTCTCACAAGAAATAAACTGATATTCTGCTGTCACTGTATCTCAGCAAGTTAAACTGAAGCCAATCGTTTCTCTTGAAGGTCTCTTTCCAAGCATCACCCAGTTCTACAGACTAGCTCGTCTTTAAGTTATCTGGTCGGGGTCTGACGCTATAGAGTCGTACATAGTACAATAGTCCATTAGACCGATTGCAGTGACGCCATTAGAACGTCACGCCGACGATCTCTTTCTCTGCGTGACCGTGGCCACCTTCTGCTCGCTAAGTGACTGACACACGTCCAGCCATTACTCAATCGCATGCAACACAATTCCACTCGCGACGTCCATCCACGCAAAATTTTGACAAAGATGCGGTGATTTGAATATGCGCTTGGTATCTAAACAGACCAACTCAGCCTGGCCGTCCCTCTGCGCGCATTGACAATGGTCGCCATCTGTAGGAAAGTTAAGCTTCCTCAGAGATGTCTAGCGCAGACTCCCCGCTACAGCAAACGATTTTATCTAGAGCTGTCAAATTAACGCAATAATTAACGCGTTAATGCGTTAATAAATTAACGCGCGTGAAAAAAATTAACGCACGTACGTAAATTTATGTTAATTTACTAAATTCTGTAAAACAAAAGTTCCAACATTTCGTTAAACTGCAGTTATTTGACAATCGATTGAATTCAAGTAACTGAATATTGTAGTTGTCGTTCTATCACTATATTCCGACGACGGGCTAATAGATTTTTATGCTAGCTTTGACGTTAGTTATTGCTAATTATTCGTTTTAAAATGTGTTTCTAACTTTTTATGTTCTACAGGTGGGGCAGCCAAACGTCGCGGGGCCCAGGGTAACTTATCCCCCTACTCTCCCTCTCGACGGGCCTGGGTGCGTTAATAACGCATTAATTAATGCGTTAAAAATTAACACTTCGGCAGCTCTAATTTTAGCCCATTCTTAGCCCTAAAACGATTATTCTGACAATAAAAGGTAAGTAAATCGCATTTGTTTACCTTGACGATTGGCAAAATGAGGCTTGTGTCAAAATACAATCATTTCCTCCAATTTATGGAACAAATTCGTTGGTGTCCTTCCGCGCAAAAAAGTCAAAGAAGACAACGTCATGTCCTCTGACCCTAATGAATTAATCCATACTCGTCGCCTTCAAGCGCTTTAAGGAATGAGCTTTCGCTGAAAACAATGATTCCCATTACGATTGTGGCCTATCTAATTATAGGTCTATCGTTTTGCCCGTCGTAGTAGCTATGACATGCTTTAGTGACATGATTGTGTTAGATAATAATTTATTTCTAAAGAATGTCCCACTAAAATGAAAATGGTAAGCTGACACCGGCCGTGAGAGCGATTTACTGTGACTAGGCGTAGAGTGTGGATCGGTGACGTGAAGGCTGGACAGTCGGCAGGCGTTGTTTAGGCCGCGACGAGATACTGGATCACGATGGAACGGTCCCAGACGCTTAGAACGCAAACTGCATGGATAGTGGATGGCCATAGACAAACAACTACCTAGTGCGGGCGGGTGAGGGGCCCCTTGACGACCGGTTTTACGACTAGGACAATCTAGCCAGTAGCCACTGACGCACTCGCTGCCTGGTCCAGCGGAGCATAAAACCGCAGCACAAGACATTGAAAACAAGCGGATGGGAAGAAGGACATCTTGACGGGCGGCGAGCGCCGCGGACGGACGCCGATTTCCCGTGAGACAGTTGTCACGATGCGGCCGGGCAGGGCACCTGCGGACCACGTGATCAACCACGTGACCACCGACCGACCAAGCGCTGAATAATGTACACACGCTGCCGACAGTGGACGGCGACAACCGAAGCCACATCCGCACCGACACCGTGTGTGATAGGCTACAGCTTCATCGCTTGCTGCCGTGGAAGCCATGAAGAAAAATACTACTGAATCGATGTGTCAGTACAGGCCTACATTTAGTGCCTTCCTTGTACAATTTTAGGTCAGATATATTATAGATATCAAATACTGATTATCTGTCTGTAGGCCTATTGTATGCGTAATGCTAAGCTTATATTCTCTGTGTATGATTGTATGTGAGTTGCACCATGTGTGTGAATAAAATAATGATAATAATAATTAGACCTACAATGCGATTTGCGTATTCACTGAGAAATGAAATCAGGCCTTGACTTCACTACTCGTCAGTTTTTGCAATCTGTACGAACTTTTTTGTTGACACGTACACTGATCTCTTTCTTAAACGACCTTGAATAACCTTGAAGTAAAATTTAAGGTCATAAAGATTCAACAACAATTTAAAATCAGTGCACGGATAGTTTTGTTTCGAAACTTACGCCATGCTTATCGTTTTGTTTGGCTAATTTTAGGCCTACTTAGTCATTTTTGTTCCAACATATTTTATTTATTGTCTATAATCCAGCTTGCGGCTGAAATTCTTGTCATTCTTGCACGAATGTTGTTCTACTTTTCGACATTATGACTTCGACATTTTGACTGTCGACATTTTGACTGTCGACATTGTGACCTGCCACCCTATTTTAGGCCTACCTTCTTTGAACATCGGTCTAAGATCTCCAACATGACTGCGTGCGATGACTGTCGTTTTTCAAAGTCAGCGCAAAACATTTTATTTTAACGAAACCACAGGTTAACTGGTGGACAAATCTGACAGACATTGCTACAAGAAAGGTTCCTCCTAAGATCAGATCGGTCGGACATATTAAACAGATAAATTTATTGCCGCAATGCACGACGGGAAGTTTCTCCCTCCATTCGTCGTCGATGCAGCAAAGATCAAACCAATAAATCAAACGTGCTTCATCGCTCGATCCGTCCGGTCGAATATGCCTCAATGCGGACGAGCGGTCAAGAAATATGGACGCAGACGGAAGAAGCAGATGAAGGGGAGTGGGGAAAGACGCGGGGGGACGGATGAGGGGTGGACAATGAAAAGATGTCAGCTGACATCGCGGTTGTTGCCGGCCGGGCAGACATGACGTCATCGCCGACGTCATCGCTATCTGTCTCCGCAGCTGGACCGAGCCCCTTCTCATATAACCCCCTCCAGGTCACAACTCCCTTTACGAACAATGTAGAATATAATATGCTGAGGCACATATTTGGTGGTTGGGGTTGGAGTTGTAGCCTATAGGCGGGCTCTGTCCAGTGGCGTAATTGGGGGGGGGGGTAACCTGTCATGTCCCATCGGCGCTAAAACTTGCACAGTTTTGCTTCCTCGAAGATCGAAATTTATTTGTCAATAAACAGAAAAAGCACAGAAAAAGCTTCAGCTTCTGGGGACGAAGCTGTGGCCAAGACCCTGTGCCGCTTTCATGAATCATTTATAAATACGCTAATGTTTGTGCGTTTTCTAGGGGTTTTTGACCTTTTCACTTGCATTGTCGATACCATGGAAGTATAAATAAAATAGCTCCGTGTGTCGATACAAAGGAGTTTGGACCGTGAGAGAGTTATGTACGGGGGTGCTATGCCCAGCAGCGACATCAGTTATTAATTATCTTTCGTATGTCGGAGGTCGCCGTGCTTGCAACGATAAAGTCTCGCTGGGGACACGACCATAGAGACGGGATGAAACCGCACAGTACGGTCGATCTATTCACCGACTGCAGCAAGGACCGAACTGAACCGACCGTATTAGTTCGGCCTTCGACCAACTGGCTCAACAACGTTTACACGAATAACGAAAGACAACGATATGAAAGAAATATAGCTTGCCATGATTTTTAATATTTTACGCAACCATCTAACATTTTGCAGAAGAAAAAAAATTTGGACGTAAATGAATGTGAGTAAAACATGAATGTGTGACAAAAGTCGTGAATGAAATATTTCTCCACAGTCTACGTTAAATTGATACTGTACTGTGCATAAAACTAGCGATATAATACGTGAGACAAAAAAACTGTTTAATTTTAGTATAACAATCTTATAATATGTTAGTTTTTAAGTTATTTAGCTTGCAGGTAGTCCTACAATCCGTTTTTTTTGCACAAAAAAGATCCTTAAATCATGTTCGTTTTGTCTAGTTTACAAAAATAAAGAGAAAAAATATTAACTTACAAGCTTTTTTATTACTTTTGTCTTTTTTTTCTATTTGTGCCGCGGAATCATAAAATAGGCCTAAATGCAACAAATTTTTGTCACAAGTAGTAGGTAACGAGTAACGACAGAAAACAGTCTGGTTCGAATACAATAAAAAGCCGAATTGCGTCAATATTCGCAAGTTTAAGTGGTGATCATCAGTCTTAAGCGGCGTACAGGGCGACGTAACTGAACTGAACTAATGCGGTTTAGTTTGTGACGAACTGACCAATGGGCAAGCAGTCATGCATTACAGTATGCACCGTCTAACGGCGTCGGTGACTATGTGACTACTGGCACGTACGCGTCAACTAATGAACAATGGGCTGGCTCTGCTCGCTCAATGGTCAGTTCGTCAGAAACTAAACCGTACCAGTTCAGTTCAGTTACGTCGCTCTGTACGCGCCTTTAGACCTGCAGTCGTGGATAGGCACGCGCTCAATTACACCGACGCCAATCAATGTTCCTTTATTAAATATACTCGGAGTCGGCGAGGCAACAGCCTACCAAAGTAAATTGCCTTCGGGCACATTAATTAGATTTTTGCTGCATGCTGCTTGCTGCTTGCACAGTCGGTCGCCGCTAAATTAGTTATGAGCCGTGATGGCTGTCGTGGCAAGCAAGGAAGCAAGCAATGCGATACACTCGGTCTCTGACACGCAGCTGAGCCTCACTGAGAAATGTGATCAGTAATCATGTTATCAGGCGGTGTATGGCTGCCGTCAGAAGGCACTCCGTCATTATTGCATCATCATCATCATCAGCTGCGGCAGCTGGGCTAACAGTTCGGTTCCTATATCGATTATCCAGTGCATAGACGCATAATGTGTTAAGAAAGTTGCTGGTCTGTACAAATGATAAAGAATCAGGAAGTTACCCAAGTGGGTATACAGGGCGGGGCACGATATGGGAATCGCGAAATGCCAGCAGAAGCTGATAATATTGCTAAAATTAACATCATTTTTACTTTTAGCCATATTTTTACAACAAACGTGAACTTATCTAACTGATTAGTTGATTTCAAAGCATATTATTTTGTTCGAAATCCAAGTAATCTGTGTAACCAGTCTTTCGCAAGCTTATGCGAATGAGTTGTACTGATCAGTCGACACTGGGGTAAAACGTTCGTCCGTCAACTCTGAACTTTGCGAAGCTTTGTACGGGCGCTACAGAGCTTATAACGGTGTGATTGCGAAGAAATTCATAATACCCGAGATGCCAGCGATACCAACCGTTAACAGCAAAACAACTACTGAATAATGAAAATAATAAACATTGCATTTTAAAACAAAGTAAGTATAAGTATAAGAATAAACAAAAGTTCAAAAAGTTACCAATGTGTTCAACCAACACCAATATTTAAGCCCCTATATTATTTTAATGTCATCGATCGGCAGTGAAAACAGAAGATTTGCAGCGACCGATCGTTTGCGAGTGTTCATATGAAACCAAATCACGATTTATTGTCATGGCAGTGAAAGGTGAAGTAATCAATGGGATCTTTGGAAGATCTAACACAAAGTTTGAGAAACGTTCATTGTTGTTGTTGTTCGAGTTAGTTTGGTATTCTGTTCTGCAACATGACAAAGAATATAACGGAATATTTATCTCGCGTGTGACGGACACTGTGAGTCTGTGACGTGCTTCGCCATTACTGCCGCGTGCCAATGATGATTTAACAGCTTCAGTGTCGGCACAGCACAGTGCGCAGGCACACAGAAACTACTTCCGGTTTAGCAGCGCGACCCCCACGATAGGCCTACATAATGTACTTCCGGCGTTCACGCGCCGTCGCCCAGGGGCCGCCACGGGTCGCCGGGCACAAGACCGAATTAACGACGACCGACGGGGGCCGCATGGGTCCCTACAGGCGCACGGCATTATCATCTGAAGTGCGACGACACTTCCACCGGTCATAGTTCAATGGCGGTCTCGGGCGAATCTCTGAAATATCGCCGTTGTTGGCCGTCCGTTTCGGTCGCCGTCCAATGATACGTTATGTCATGAAACAATGCACAGTAGTCACAGGACACGGTCATAATATTGACTGTCACGTACCGACGACAAATAATGTTTTTTCCTTTGCTTTTTTAAAAATCAAATAATAAATTATTACCACATTTATTTATTTATTCATACAAAGTAGGCTACAAAATGTGCTGTACGAGCAGTCCGTGACCAACGGCAAATGTCTAACGACGGAAAATATATCAACTATTAAGCTCATAGAGCAGTGTTGAAGATTTTTCAATAAAAATACTTTTGCTTGTGTGATTTAAAAGTTATTCTAGAACCAATATATTTAAAGCTGCAACCGCCAATCGCGCTTATTCGACACAAATAAATACATTTTGCAATAGACAAAAAAAACAACATTTTAGTTATCGTTGCCAAAAAGACGCAATCAAGCGATTCGTTTATTTCATTTCACGTTGTTATTTTCAACATACAATTTGTTATTGCTTTTATCACTAACTTCATCCGAAACACTCTACTGTCTACCCAGGTTATTTTGACATGTATATTTTTACACAGTTTATGTATCACTAAATTTATTTAGCGCAACATCAAATCACGACTAGAAAAAGAGGAAGAGTATTTTCAAAAGTCAGCACTGTTGTTTGCAAACAAGACAGATCGTCAAAAAGGGAAAAAGTATCATATCGTCGTTTCTGTTCTTTCAAGCTAGAAAGAAACGCAACAAAACCGGCGCATTAATTAATGCGTTCGAACTTATCACGTGCAGGACACAGAATCGTCACAGCCAGCGATCAATCATAATTTATTATGGAACTACTAGCACGCATAACGGAGATAATTATCGACTATATGCAGTGGTGTCGCCGAAAATGTGAATTGGGGGGGGGGCTTCGCCTCCCGTCCCGTCCCCTTTCCTTCTTTTTTGCCATTTTCCTTCTTTACTTCTCTTCACCCCTTTTCCTTCATTTCCCTTCCACTTTTCCGTTTTCTACGTTGGCGTGATATCCCACCTGGAGTTTGTCAACTAGGCCCCTATGTTCCGAAAACAGAACAAAAATTTTCTCCTCTCCCTCCCCTTAAAAAGTAAAATTCCTTAAATCCAGCTAAGGAATTTAGGGGAGGGCTGTAATCTCCCCAGCGGGGTCCGAACCGAAATTGAATTTGGTGCCTTATAGCTATAAAATATGAGATTCGCCGGCAACAATTTTTAAAAATTATTTTCCTCAGAATCAACTGACCAAATTGGCACATTCGGCGCAGTTTGAAGGTATGACGTGTATATCTTGTCTGGGAAATTGAGAGGCTGCCCCCTGTTCTTCTTCCTAGGTACGCCACTGTATGCTGTCGAAGCAACGGCGGCAGTTGAAAATATACCTTTATATTGCGTGCGATCGTCTGCAGCGAGCGCGGCTTGTAATGACAGCATCATCATGACTGTGGTCGTTGTTGCTATCACCTTTGTCATCGTCCTAGTTGCTGCAGCAGCTGAGACGCTGGCCGTTCCGTGCAGTGTATGATGTCGTAACCTCCCTGGCCCACCTGTGCATTAATAACCATAGACAGCCGCACATATTACTTAGGCCTATAGGTCTATACACGGTATTTCATAAAAGTACCCCCTTTTGTTTTTTTTCATAATTTACTCTAATGAAAATCTATTTACACAAAATTTGTACCAGTTGTAGCTAAAGAAACACTAATTCAAAATATTGCAACAAAATGTGGCAGTTGATTAAATATTTTTGCTAGTCCTGACGTAATGCTGACGTCATATTGTGTTACGGATACAAACTGGATAGTCACAGCTGGTGCTGTCAGTTGCTACCCTGCTCCAATGGTAAAAAATCTGGTTTATCCATGACAAATTGTTGAAGTTTTACAGTTACAGTTACAAAAACATGCAAAGCGATGACATTTACGTGTCTGTGGGGATAGCTGACCTTTTACATGTTTGAGCAAGACAGTGGACTAGCACACCGAGCTTGCGAGAAGGTTGACTTTTTGGATCGCGAGACGCCTGAATTCATTTTCTCATGTTGCTTAGTGCCGACACGATAAACATTTTTCATTAGCAAACCAGATTAAGTTTACCATCAAAGCAGGGTAGCAACTGAAGGCACCAGTTGAGACTATGAAGCTTGTAATTGTGATACATTATGACGTCAGCATTACGTCACGACTAGCAAAGAATATTTAATCCACTGCCATATTTTGTTGCAATATTTTGAATAAGTATTTTTTCAGCTACAACTGGTGCTAATTTTGTGTAGATTGATCATTATTTAAGTAAATTATGGAAAAAACAAAAAAGGGTCCTTTCTATGAAATACCGTGTATTATGCCCAGTTTACATCTATTCATTATACAGAGCCTTCTTCAATAAATCTCTGCCATTTTGTGTAAAACTAATATTCCTGTGGCTTGGTGGTCTTACGGTAAGGTATCCGACTTATGATCGAATGGCCGCGGGTTCGACTTCCGGTCCGGACGCTATCGAGTGGTCACTACATGATGGTGACTGACTGCGGACCGGTAAACCATCTTGGTATATAATCAACACCAAGGTCAACTCAGCCTTCCATCCCTCCAGAGTAGGTACACTGAGTACCGGCCTATCTGGCTGGGGTTATGGCGGGCGCGTTCACCTGTGTCGGGTGGCAGCTAACACTGTGTGATCCCTTATGGCAGATGACACTTCGTAGCTTTGTGAAGGGTTCTCTATTGAAAGCTGTAGCCTACACCTTCTTTACTTCTACTTTTACCTAAAGTACGCAATCAACGCAGCAAGCGCAACACGGACGTAACGCAAGAACAAACACCCAGTTTGCATTTTGGCCGTTGAGTCTCTTTCGTCAGCTGCGTCCGTTGCGTTTGTTGCGTGCATTTCTTGCATCCCTTACGTCAATAATAAACAACAAGAAGCCCAGCTGTCGCTAGAATAGCCGACCGTACTGGTTGTCAGTGATCTTGAAGGTCATCTAAGGTCATTGATTTTCTTGTCATTTAAAAGACATTATGATACTTTCAATTAGTGATCAATAGCAACCTAGACCTTATCTTGCACCGTTTAGCCACAATACAGCATCGACCGTTACTTAAGTAGTCGGCTAAAAAACTAAGGCAAAAAAATAGCGTTGCGTTGCGTGCGATGTAAACTAGGCTTTAATGATATCATACCGAACGACGGGTGCATTATGCACGCCATGCAATATGTACGTGGAAATGAAATGAGATGCAACGTAATTATACAGCAGCTGTAGCCTGTAAATAATTAATGACTCATGTTGCGCATGCGTGCAGCCGTGTACTCAGGTGTAACTGATTACGTTTGATCGATTCGAATTTCCGGGTAGTGTGCTGCACCGTGTTTTAGTTCGAAGACTTTTTTCTGCTAGTTAGTCTCTTGGTTTTTTTCCGATTTAATGGAACTGCGTGTTATAATAGCCTAACTTTTCGGTTATAAACACATAAATGCATGTCGGCATTATCGTGCCTATATTACTTTTACAGTATTAATCACACGTGTACCACGAAAGCTGCGTCCTAATCACTGATTCACTGTGTCTAAAATCAAGCAGAACTGCTTTCGTAAAAGCTATTATATCAGATTAAATGTTTTTTACATGATAAACAAAATGTCATAGAAAAAAATTGAACTGGCGAAATATCATTTCAGATTGTTTACCCGAACTGGTAGGAATTAAAACTGACAACATAGTACGTAGGCCTACAGTTAATTTACCATATAACTATTATGCCTCTCTTTGAACTTTTATTTTTTTCTTTACAAGTGGTGTTAAAAATTAATATTACAGATAAATATAAAACATAATACTTTTGACTCACGCAGCGTACGCAACCGAAAAGTGGCGAACGAATAATTGCTGATGCATTTTTTGCACGTTTGGAAGAAAAAACTAAAAAAAAATACTTGAAAATTTGTAAGAAAACACAAGTATGGATCCTACGTTTGAGCGCGCTTATGTCGAAAATATCTAGTTTTCTCGCTGACCGCTTAAACTTAGTTTTTCACGCTAAACACGCCAAAAAGTGCGCCACAGTTACTTCATAAACCGCTGTCTTTTAAAAAGTACCGTAATATTTGTACAGAATTACGTTTCTATTACGCTGGCTTTTTCCGCAAAGTTATTGCGGTTACCTGACTGTTCAGTACAGTCAAAAAACCAAGCTAATAAAAACCGCCTACCGAATTTCATCGCTGCAATGTGAAGTCCACTTTGCTGGATTCAGAAGCAGATCGTATCTAGCCTATCCCGCCTGTTACTAAGAAGTCGACGCAATGTAACAGTGCGCTTAGTTCTGTGTGGCGCCGAGTCCTACTAACTGCCAGCAACAGTCTCAGCGGCAATAGGCCTAGTGACGACACGCATGCAGCAGCAGCAGCAGCAGCAGCAGCTCACGATAATTGACAGCGAAGGTGTCTATAGGCTCTGCTGAACGGTAGTCAGCGATGAGCGAATCAGGATATACACGTTTTACCATTTTCATTTATTTAAAGGCCAAGTCATATGCACCATTTTACATAACTGTTATTAGCGCTAATTGTCTTCATCAAATGTTAATTTGTCAACATTTATTAATCTTCCTGCTGCTAGTGTTATCTTTATAGGGCAAAAAATGAGCTTTAAAGTGGACAATTGTGACGGAACTGTGACGTCACTTGCGGTATTAGCGTCAACGTAGCGTTCGAGAGAATTCGACGCTAGCAGCGTCAAAGTAGCGCGGTATAGTGGGCGAAGAAAATGCTTGCATTTCGAGATGTCGCTGTCATATCGGAAGTAGGTCGACTGTATGCCTTTCCGTTGCACCAATCGCCGATAGCGTCCGACTTCCGGTTCCGGAATGCAGGCAAGTTTCCCGCGCTCAGCGCGCGCTGCATTGACGCTACGGAGACACGCTAGTTTTGCACGCTGTAGTACACGCCATATAAACAAAGTGTTAACTTAAAGGTGACGCCATCAATCGGTTCTCAAAATATATTTTTATCAAAATCAATGTAAAGCGATGTTTTTATTTTAATTATTAGCATGTTATTAATTAGCACTTCATTCCAAATTTATTTATTCAATATCGTTTTTTTCATGCGACTTGGTTTTCAAACATTTCGGTTCACACAGTGAATCCTTATTTTGTTGAAATATTTTGAATTAGTATTTCCGCTACAACTGGTTGAAATTGTGTGTAAATTGATGGTCATTTGACTGAATTGTTGAATTGTGGTAGAAAAATGGGGTGCATTTTTTTCATGAAACACCGCGTACATGCTACATGCTAAAAGCTGGTACATTAGGCCCTATACAATAGTGAAGAAAGCTGCGTGATTGCCAGTTCATCAGTCGGGTAAACAATGAATCAGTGGTCAGTTAAAGACATTTATAGAGCCACATGTGGCAAGAGAATCAAAGGCGCATAAAACTAAAACTGACTGTTCGCGTTCATTGGATAAAGCGTCGATAAGTTCGGCTTTTGTGAGGCCGTTTAAACATGCCGCAATGCGGGTCTTGTTATCGGTCAGTCTGTCTGTTTGTCTGTTTGTCCGACCTGCACGGGCCCCTAGCCTAACTCGTGAACAAAAAGGCGTAAAAAGTAACGCTTTCGCCGTCAACGCTACCTGGTACCATGCAGAGCGTCAACTAAAGATGCACTCAGAGCGACAAAAATGAAATTAAACCACACTTAACTTGCACCAGTACTTTTTTTCTTAATTTTGAGCTGCAGTCGTGCGTCGTAAAGCAAACGACGGTGTAGTCTATGTATGCAATCTGAGCGTGTTATTAATTACGACACCACACTGTCCGGAGTGGTATAAGCTCGTACTGCATGCCCGCTTAAACACTTCAGCAGTGCGGTATCTAGTAATAAAAGCCAGAGCGTGTGGCTTTCATTTCATTTTATTTCATTTTTGTCGCTCTGTGCGAACGTGGGCTGTAGTAGGCTATGCGTTAAGCCGTTGACAGAAGTCGCAGTCACGCACCAGATACACAAACTGCAGCGTCCAGCCTCTGCAACCGAGCACACGGATGATCCGCTCTAGCACACGCCGAGACACGCACGCGTCACGGAATTAACACTCGGCGACAGACTGGCACACTGCATGTTGCATGCGTCATTCAACAGTACGACACTCACTCACTCACGAATAGGGTGTTTACACGATCGAGCAAACATCGAGCTGGCTCAAGCAGGCCTATTGGAACCCTGCCCCTGGCTCAAATGTAGGCCTATGCTTAGGCTCTTAGCCCACAGCTGATCACGTGTTATATAGGCCTTTTCATTTCAACCTGCCCGCCCTCCTAATTAGCATGTTAATTACCATACAACGTCCAGCTAGCTGCTAGATGTTTGCTCGATCGTGTAAACACCCCTTAACTCACTCACCGAGATGCGAATTGTTGCAGTGTTTATTTCGTCATCAACTTTCGTCGCTTAGCTATCTTCCACTGCACTGTCCGGAGTGTTATAAGCCTATTGTATATTCAATCTTGTGTATTTTATGTTTGCATGTTTTTGTGTGTGTGTTTGTTACGCGCGAGAGCTAGCTATAGCGCGCATTAACTACGATAATTCGTCTGTTTGTCCGTCCTGGTGTCACGTCCTGATACCGTTTCAAGCCCAGGTGAAATAAAAACTTCGCGACAAAATTTCATGCCCCTGAGTCAAGGGGTCCCAACGAACGAGGGGAAGAGCGAAAGAGCGGCACCCCCTCTAAAAGACGTTATTTTACCGGTATTGGCTCGTCTAGCGTGAAAATGGTTGCAGATAGGCACAAACGTGCTGCTTATAAACACTGGCGACAAGCTTCTTAGGAATGTCATTGGGCTACTTGTCAGGCACACAAAGAACGCTGATCTCGACGTCGGGCGTCTTTATTCAAGGCGCCGATTTATTGCAGAAACGCAGCGACAAAATGACTGCCCGGTGGCCTGCAGAGACGCGGTTAATGCCAGTGCGGAACACTCAACAAGTGCGAAAGACTACGGCGACGTCGAACGAAACGAATGGGACGGCGATACCGAAAACAATACGGCAAAAACCGGCTTGTTCACCAGAATAAACGTAGCCAGGAAGAGGCCATTAGGGGCACCCAGGAATTCATGATTGGCAGAGCACCAGAAGAGAATCAAATGGAATCGGATTTGAATTTAACCTCATCGGCCGCTGTCCAGGAATCATCTGCGTTGCAAACAAACAACTAAAATATTGCGATAAGATGTGTTTTAAGTTCGAGAAAATGCGTTTGCGACCGGAGCTGTATACCGGACCCACCTAACAAAAAAGACGATACTTGAAAAGAGTTAAATCACACTTGTTTCAATTAAAATATACTTGAAACGTAGCTAAGTCAAGACATACCTGAGTCCAGTATGTCTATTTACTTGAATGTACACACTTGTTTTAAGTAAGGTATATAGTTCAACTGAATAAGTTATGTACTTACTTCAAGTATGCTTATTTTAATGCACATGTGGCAATTTATTTATATTATATCACATAAATAAAAGATAAAAGATGAAAGTTTGTATTTGAGTTAAATTAAGTTATTTACTTCGTGTGAGTATACGTCAGGCCGAAATGAGTTTGTAGGAGTGCATAGCGCAAATGTGAGATTCCACCTTTAACTGGCATATCGATACAAGTTAATGCATTCAAGTATATTTTCCAAACTTATTTTAAGTATTTAGTTTTTTGTGTGATGGATACGAAGATTACAGCGCTTTCCAGACCCTAGCCGACTTTCTGGCGAGTAGGAAGGAGTGGGGAAGTAATTAAACGAAGAGAGAAAGAAAAAAAGGATCAGAAGAAAACGGAGCGAGAAGAGAAAAGAAGTCCTCAGGACCGTCCCAAAAACAAATTTTTGGCCACGCCTGTGCTCGCGGGGAGTGGATAGATCGATCAGTGGCGACGTACACAAATAGTCGTAGCTTCGTTATCAATAATACTCCGAGCAACCGACCAAGCTATACGGTCGAGACCTAGCGGAGCGTATCAGAGTCACAGAGGACCTGATGTCGATCATGGCCTGTGTGTTGGATTAGGACCTCGCCAACCGTGCACCAACCGGGCAGATTATAATGACAGCGACGTCCCGTACTGTAAAGTGATGAAGAAGCCGATATTATTGAAGAAGAGGAGAGAGAGAGAGATGATCGATAAATGATGCAGGAAAAAATGATCGAAATGCTCCTAGCTCCTTGTGCCTCTTAGCTGCTGTCGGTTTGGCCAAAAAGTGACATTTTTTTCAACGACGTCAGTATTTTGCCATAATAAACTGCAAAACACCGTGTGTTTATAGCGTTTGAACAAATGGAATTTTGCAAAATTATTAGCAGTGCTCAGTATTTAAAAACCTTTTAAATAATATTTTTCTCGTAACCCCCTGAGTTTTTTTCGACGCAGATTGTGTTAAAACGGCGTTCGTAGTTAGGCAATTAACCATCGTGACGAAATTAAAGTTTATTCTCATAAAACAGAACTTGTTTACATCGGCAGACGAAAACGACGTCATTTAATAAAAAGAATTATACGCGAGTAGAAATACAAATTGCAACTATGATGCATCCAACAAGAGAGAAGAACTTAAATAACAAAATATGCCAGTTTTTTGCCCTACCCTGTATATTTAGTGTCAAGACGTCAGCTGCTATTGGTGGTCCCGTAGGCCTAATTCAATCTGCTATCAGATTCTTCGCCTAATTACTGCAGAAAGCTTGAATTTTATTTTGCTAACTCAGCTAAAAGTAAAATATCTACAAACAGCTTTTAGGAAAAGTTTTTAGGCATTTAGGATTTTAAAGTTTTACAAGTTTTTAGGGCTATTAGGCTTTGGCGTACAAAGATGAGACACATATTTTCAGCTAAGACCTAAGAAGATAGATTACATCATTCTTCATGCCACATCGTTTTTGTTCCATGACTGACGTGACGTCAGAACGCACGAATAACGATTAAAATGTGAAATTGCGTTTTATTTGTAGGCTATTGTAAATTACACAACAAACAAAAAAAACATAAATGCCTACAATTTTAAACTTTTGCTTTTCATTATTCAAAAATGTGAAAGAACATGGTTTTTGGAACACATATTTTAGCTCGGATAAACACAGGGCTGCAGTGTGTTATGTCAGTGAAGAGAGAGAGACGCCATGCAGACGTTGACACGTCGTCGTGTGTATTGGAAAGCTGTGCTGCTCTGAGGCAAGGCGAAATGATGACGTCACGTCACACGGAGCATTGGCTGCGTTGACGCTCCACTAGGTCTACTGCACATGCTGTACGCAGAAAGGCGTGAAGTACTGAAACCGACGCCTTGCTCCAGACTGTATGGCCAGACAGCATGGTCTCTGCTGTTTGGCTCTGGGGTGGTATGACCGGGTACTGAGACCGAACGGAAGATTTAAGGCAAATAAAGTCATATTTGCAGCAAACCGGAAACAGTAGGTACAATTAATGTACTTATTGCCGATTTTTGTCAGCTTGTAAAACTGTTTGAACCCTCTTCTCTGCAAAATGGCATCCATCTAGTCATTGGCTGACATACGAAATAAACTGTTTATCATATCCCGTATTCCTGTTTCTAGTCGACCAGGCGAATGCATAGGAACCAGCGCGTTGCAGGATGTGACTGTTTACTTGTGTTTAGCGTGTGACTGCTGCAGCTATAACACTGTACGCTGATGAATATTTCATCGCAGAAGAACGTCGACAGAGTTACCACGTTCAGTTGACCAAGGGACACTAGCGCAACCATGCGGCAACTCCACGAACCACAGATGCCGGAAATCATGCAACTCCACAGACCGCATATTAACGCGCACGCAGGTGTCTCATTACGGGATCGCCCCCCAGAAAAATCTCTTCTAGCCGACAATTTACCGGTAAAAATCCGCCCCGCCCGGCGGCCAAACTTTTCTGGGAGGGGGCGATCCTATAATGAGGAGACTTTTTATGGGGCGTCGGCGATATTTTAATAACGGAAACACATATCAAATCCGTGATTATTTCTCCCCGGGCAAAGTTTTCATGGGGGAGATATTTTAATGTGACATTAGCGTCCTGGTGAAATATAGACGACGCATGAACGTGCGACTTAGAATGTCATTACATTACACAAGCTATAGCTGCCACTGTTTATAAATAACCTTTTACAGACCTTTGCCTGGAATGCCGGACACCGGCTATCTCAGCGTGTGACCTCTACATCCGAGTGGTCCATAATATTTTAATAATGCGCTTGTTTTATTACGAAGGCCTTTTAGATTGCAAGTAGCGTTAACGGCATTGCATGCGTTGTTTTGCCTTCTCATGTTTGTGTATTACTTGCCTATTATGATATATTTCTGGGTATTATTGATCTGTTTCCATGTGATGCATGTGTGATTATCATTTGTCAGATAAAGTTCAGGCAACTTACTTACGCTACTTACTTACAGTTCTTTCTGTTGCTGGAACAATTGTCTTGAAAAACTTACTGCTATTAGCCTATCACGTTGGCCTGTCGTAATTTCTAAAACTGTTTAAAGCCAACTTTACAGCAGTACGGTCAACACTGATACTGGGCCTATATTAATGAACTTTTGTTCATAAATCCAAGTCTATATCCTACATTTTTGTGAAATTTTACAGCGTGTTAAATTTTAAAAAAATTGTCGGTATCGAACAACGTTACGCCAAGAAAATGCACTTTTTACAGGGCGTCAGCATTATCTTGCTACAAAAATAAGCCTATAGTTCGAGGCCTTGGTCGGATATCATGAAATGACGGCGTGCTCAGTGTAATAATGTAATATGCATCGACTAAGCTACGCAGCAGCAGCAGCAGCTGGGGGGAGGCTCTGAATGCAGCGGTGCGGCGTCGGTGATTACTTCTCACGGTCGTTTGACGCAGTCGTCGTCCGTCACGCAGACTCGTTGACGCTTCACTAACTTCGTCCCACCCGACCGCACGACACCAACGGATTGACAACAAACTCGTATCCTAGGCCTATGTACGCGCAACGTCACACGGTATTCTCGATCCACCGCTGCTGGCTTGGTGCTGCGACGGTTAGGACGTTAGACTTGTGATCGCGAAGTCGTGGGTTCGACTCCCGGTCGGGCCGCTATCAAGTGGTTACTGCTGGGATGGGTGACTGTCTGCGGACCGGTAAACCTTATAACCTACACTAGTTCCGAAAAGGTCTGCACTATATCTGGAAGATAAAGATGAAGATAAAGCTAAACTCAACCTTTCATCCACCCGAGGTAGGTAAATCAAGTACCAGCCTGTCTGGCTGGGATTATAAGGTAGGCCGCGTTTAATTACTTGTGTCCGATGACAGGTAACACTGTGTGATCCCACATAGCAGGCGGCGCTCCGTATAGCATTGAAATAATAATATCTCCGCCAATGGAACGAAGTGAATTGGAGGAGATTATGAGATTGTTTTTGTCCGTGTGCGTGTCTGTCTGTGCACACTTCGTTTTGCGGAGATATGAACTCTTACGAGCGCCTTCTAGTTTTTCTTGTGAAGAGCTATAGGCCTACCATTTCAACTGCAAAGCCTGAGAGCCGAGCATTTAAGATTAATCACGAGTGAAACTGATGTATATGACCAAGTCAAAGACCAAGACCAAGGCAGGAAAAAAAGTCTGTCTCGAGGCAGCTTTAGAACTCCCCTAAACATAGACCTAATATCAAGATGTTCGCAAACGGTGGCTAATGCTTTTCTTTGGGGCACTGTAGCACAGCATCAGACACGATGCTTTGGCATCGACATACTAAAGTTATTCTGGGGTGACCTTTTCTTTCGTTTGTTTTTCTTTACATGACTATTTTTTTCTTTCTTTTCTTTTTACCTTTTTCTCTCTTTTGTCATTCCTTTTTTGCTGTCTTACTGTTCCTGTCCTTTCTTTCGTTAGGCCTATGCCCACTTATAATGCGATTGCTTGTTTCGGCAGCACGGTGCGACCCCCAAATCTTTCCCTGCCCTGGGTGTCAGGCATCCCAACTTACACAATGCGTCATTAAAACTCACAAATGCACTTGCCAAAATCCTAAATCCTAAAAAGTCTAAATATGGTGCACGACAGACAGATCACGCGCTGTGGAGAAATGTGCAGCCGAAGCCGAAATCGCTTGCATTAGAACGATTCCGCCTGAAGATTGAGAGTCGTATTCCGCAGACAATGCATGCAGGTTATATTGGCAATTGGAAAGGAAGCGACTTCACTTATTGTTAAATTAATTTGGTGCTTGTTAATGAGAGCAACGTTTCAAAACAAAAGGCCAAGACCGGCCCTGCGTGTGAACCTTAAAGTTTGCTTGAAGCGGATCAGAAAGTGAGTAGTCCTGCACACCTCTGCGGTCGTGGTGCCAACTGGAGCGTCAAAATGCTCGCTAACCGTGCATGTGTTTGCTTTCAGCGTCACTGCTGCCTTGCTGCTGTTCAGACAATGTACAACTTCGACCTTTTGTCGACCATGGCATGGCAGGTCCGTGATGTGTTACTACCCCGACCCCTTCCACCCAACAGCCACGTGCGTAAAGGGGCACACAGAACGATGTAACTGAACTGAACTGACATGGTTTAGTTTTCGACTAACTGACCAATGGGCAGGGCAGCAGTAATGCATTAGAGTAGGCACCGTCTAACGGCGTCGGTGGTCTACGTGACTACGCTCACGTACGCGTCAATCAATGACAAATAGGCTCGTCCTGCATGCTCGATGGTCAGTTCGTCAAAAACTACACAGTGTCAGTTCAGTTCAGTTCAGTTACCTCGCTCTGTACGCACCTTTAGGCTATCAGTGGCTCCGTGAGTTCAGGAGCTGGGAGGGGACAGGAATTTGCAATTTGTCGGACAAACGGCATTAAATTTCCTAGATAGATAAAATTATTGGTGCTCAAATTTTTAATTGTGCCCCTCTTAACTCCTCAGGCCAAAATCTTCTGTCTTGGAAAAATGTCTTTTACTTTTGCTTCCTCACTTCGCCACGACATACTGTGTACCACGGTTTCCATTTTCACACTTTTGCATCACTTTGTACAATTAGACCGTATCGCATTTAAGACTACTTAAAAGAAGACCGCCCTGGTGTCGCAGCTAACACAACGAGATGCTGTTCACGTTTATATACGACACTGCTTTCGGTACGAATTTATTGTTGTAAAAAGCCAAAATATATGACTTTGGAATTGGAAAAGTACTGTAGCAAGTTAACAGTATTAACGTGAGGACAAAACTGCAGTCAACCCCAGTCAATTACGTCAAGTTTTTTCACGAAGTTGCATGCCAAAAGTTACTAAAATCGGCCAATGTTTTACGGAGTTATTAGACTGGTTCGCAGTGGGCCTTCGTACATGCACCGCTGTCGCGCGTTCCCTTTGCGTTAGCTATAGGGCTTTCTTGTTTTCCGTAGGCTATACTGCCATTTTTGACTTTCGAAATAGTTGCGAGAATGTTCAGCGGAGACTAAGAAAACTCCGGTTTCCGGGCAATGCAAAGCATATAGATAGAGAATTGGAGACATTTGATGTAGGGTTCTCCGGAAAGAACGCATCAAACGACGGCGATCGTTTAGATCCTATTGATCGGCACATGTTCAGCTAAAAAAAGTTATAGGCTACGGTTTAGACACCTCAAAAAGTTCGTTTTTGTAGACTCTTGTCTTTGTTCTTACATTATATGATTTGCCTCGGTCTTCGCAACCGACAAAGCTGCTTAACGATCTGATCAAGTTACTCAGCAGAACTCTGGTCGTCGTCGGTTGTTGAAGCTTCTCCTCTGGTGGTGGTTAAGCGGCGTGTTTCAATCTGACTCGCCGTGCGTCTGGTTCGTCTCTGACGCCGTCTCGACGCTGCTAGTGACACCAGACAGCTAAGCACCGCTGCCGCCGCGGCAAACACCAGCTCACACGATCTGCCACAGACACGTAAACAGCAGAGTATATTTTAAGAAATTTTCTAGACTCTACGGTCCACAAAAAAAAGATAAGCTACAGAAACACTGACTCCAAGCGGATTCAGAGCGGGGCACGATAGGGGCCATGGCGGGAACGCCAGCAGAAATTTACAGCAATTTATAATCAGCATTTTCACAACAAAAGTGAACGTAGGCTATAAAATAAAGTCAGCCTACATACAGTTGTAATGTAAAACTGTTAAAAATCAATAAACTGCCCGAAATCAAAAAAAACTTTGAAACAATAGAAGAGAAATAACGGAACTAAAAGTTGAAAAAAGCTGAAGCGAGAAAAAAACCGTAGACCCTATATATAAGCCCTACGCAAGTCCAAATATCCGTAACATTAGTTCGAAATTACTCTCCATAGAGTAGACTATACTGATGTCTGATGTCTATGGAGAGTAGAATTCGACAAAAAGGAAAGTTTTAAGATCGGGATAAAGCTGCAGCCATCAGTAATCTACAGCTTGTAACGATTTGAAATTAAGAAAATTTCGGCCTAAAAGCAACATTTTAATGCCGCCAATCATAGGTTTTTGATAATCTTTAGCGGAAATGATACAGAGACAGACAAACAAAACTATACAGGAAATTTGAACTAATGCTCACGAGACGCGCGAAAGCCTATAGCAGTTCCGGTTCAGTAGCTTAGCTGAAAATTGGGGTGTTCACGTCAAGTTAATATACAAATACCAAATTCTCTATCTGGATCGCATACCAATAACGATAGTACCGTGGCGCCACCTTGTGAATGATACAAACTTGTGTCGCAGCCCGAAATCGCCAAAAAATCCATAAAACCCCCTATTTTGGCGTTCAAGATCATTCAAGATCATTGAATTCGGCGCCAATCAAGAGATAGTATACGACTACTTATTAGTGATTATTAGTAGGCCCTAATTAGGCCTTATCTCGCACTGTTACTGAGATACAGCGACTTGTTGGCTAAAAATCGCAAATTTTGCCCACCACCTCTCATTTAGCGCTCTCGTTCGAGGTGACCGCCTTCAAATTTACACAATCTGCTTCATCATAGACCAGGCAACTCACTTAGTCAAAATGCTGGTTCGATTAATAAGATTTACTATAGGCCTACTTGAGAGTAAACGGCACGACGCACGGTCGCGAAATTTTGCACGCAGATCCATCTCCTATATGGCCGGGTCATGGCCTAGGTCAGATTTCGCTCAGGAGTTGTCCGTTTGAGAAAATGTCATTTTTTTCTAAAATCTTGCTGCCACATTTCTCAAGCCACAGCAGAGCTGTGCGCAGCGATTGGCTGTGACGTCATATAGAAGTCGTCACCATGGTGACGCATCATCAGCGCTGCAGCGCATGCTGCAGCGCTCATAATGCTGTTTAGGAACCTTGATCGAGTTGAGGCCCGAATGGTCGAAAATTAAAGTCGCAGGCCGAAAATTGAAGCCGCAAGCCGAGATCGAGGCCGCAAAACGAGTTGAGGCCCGAAGGGCCGAAAATGAAGGCCACAGGCCGATACTATGGCAAAGATCAAGCGGACAGAGAGCGTAAGGACTTGTCCGCTTGTCAGTTATAATTTTAATTATTTGCGTCAATTAGGCTTAGTCTATTTCTAAAATATCCTTAACCTAAATTTGTAGCGGTAGACAAGACAATTACAGTCTACCACCACTTTTACTTTTAGACTGCCTGGTCACGGCTGTTAAAACGTGGATGGCTGTGTGCCATAATTAGTCTGTGCGTGTCGCTAAGGTAACAACTGTTGCCAGTGCCAAAAATATCCGTTATGAGTTCTGGATGCAAAGTGGCACTAAATAGTCTTATTTTTGGAACAAATGAAAGTGTTTAGGCCTATGCATGCACAAAGTTGCACCAACGCTGCGCTTGACTCAAGGCTGTTCACCATCTATGGTCTTAGTATAATACTAAGACTATAGATGATGACGAATTGGTGTAGCAAAAATTAATTCCAGACTCGGTTTGCTATTTTTCACTGCAATTTCTGGCAAGGATCGTATAAAAGTAAGTAAAAAATAAACAATAAATAACGCTGTTTATCGCACGCAAGTCAATTTTCGTGGCAGTCTGTGTATTCCGGATGTATTTTTACTGTTTGGCCATAGAAAAAGAAACAAAAGTTGACATCAAAAGTTTACGAAATTACGCTATTTAACATTAAAATATCGAATGTTTTTTTTTGAAACGAAACAACGCAGAATTAAACGTAAGGCGATGTGGGAAATTAAACGGTCCGTTGGTGGCCAACTGTGTCAGGACTATTCGTACCAAAAATTTTAAATCTGGTAATTGTACTTAAATCTGCAATGGAAAATCAAATTAAATTAAAAATGACAGAATGTTTTTCTGAGACAGTGTACAGAGTTGGCCTAGGAGAGCTAAAGTACAGCCATTTTTATTCTCTGAATAGATTACTGCACGCACTACCCAGTATGAATTCATTGTTATAATTAAAAGGCCCATACTACGACGTCGGATTTTACAAGGTAGTGTAAATACAGTATTGAAGTGAGATAAGCAAAACTATTGCCATTTATGTCAAGTTGCTTTGCGAAGTTACATGACAAAACTTATTGTCAGAATCGGCTAACGTCTCACAAAGCTATTCAAAAAATAAAAGTGGCTTTTTTAGTTGGCGCACCCTGTATATATATGCTGCGTTCCATTGGGATCGTAAACCCGTGTTCACCGTGATCATGAGATCGATTCCGTCCCAAACACCCAGTAAACTGGTGAACACAAGTCGTGAACTCGTGATTCTGGCGACTAGCCTACCCCCCATTTTCGTGACGAACGAAATAAATTGGCAGGAAACGACGAAAACGAAGTAAACAAAGTCACAAAAATGCAATAATTTGTAATAAACGGCTATTTTTGGTAATCAACCTGCTGCATGACACATTAGTATGAATATTTTATGAGTTTTCTGTAATTCAAGCGTAAGATATAGGTCGCCGTGTGTAGAGCGAATGACTCTCGCAGTCGCAGCTGATGCCTGTAGGCAGTGTGGAAAGGTTCGTATTGTGCAAAACTTTCTCACCCAGCAATTTTAGTGTTAAGTTAATTAGGATTGTGGTTCGCACTAAACTTAGATTACTTTAAGATTAGTACGCGTATTCGAGTGGAAAAGCTATTAGGATAGATCCAGGGTTTGTTGCATTTTACGATTTTGTTTACTTCGTTTCCGTCGTTTCCCGCCAATTTATTTCCAGTGTTTGGGACGCTCACGATGGTGATCACCAGTTTCCGCTTCTCGTGAACACGAGTTCACGATCCCAATGGAACGCAGCATATATAACTAGGCCTACACACCTGTTAAGTGACTGGAAGACAAGCCACGCCCACAGCGACTTGACCACTTGCTCATTGGACAGAACACCATAGATTCCGAGCGCGGCATAGATCTGCAGAGAGCAGAAAGACACGGTGCAAGACGCGATGACGACTGCGGCGCTCATTGAGCGTCTCAACAGCGTCGAGTCCGGGATGTGACGAGGACGCATGTGCAGACGCCTGCTAGTCGACGCCGCAGCCGGAAGCTCGATCCGCCGACCGGAAGTGGAATTATCCTCCGACTGATCGCTGCGGTCACGTGACCAGCGGAAACTTCGCCCACCATTGCCGTGATACCGGGCCGCCGTCGCTTCCGGTTCGGTGTCGGCGACGTATCCGGTCTCGCGCCGATCGGTAGTCGGTTCTCGCGAGATTTCACCGCGGTGAACGTCGTCGTGATCTTCTGTGGGGCAGCTGGCGGCGAGCGCTGACAGCGAGAACAGCGACAGCTCGGTGCACGTCGACTCCGACAGTCGCGACGATGACGTCACCATCTGCGCGTTCCGCTCCTCGACCAGTTCCGGTCCACACCGAAAATCGCGTGAATCCGGCCGTGCGAGCTTGTAGCTGCTTGACCGTTGCTGTCCGGCGGCGCTGATGTTGGAGGCGCGGCTGCGAGATCTCGCGAGACGAGATTTGGAAGATCGGCGAGATGGCGGACGTTGCGTCATGAGTCGAAGCTGTCCGGACAGTCCCAACCAGTCGGCAGCCTTCGACCTCAAACATTCGTAGAATCGGCGCTGCAGGAAACCCAACGCCTGCCACGGACCGTGCCGGCGACAACGTACACCAGAATTCTCGTCGGAAACAACTCTGCGACCGGAACCGGAAGCGATCTCGGCCAGCAGCTGGTCCCCGGTCGCAGCAGCGCTCGACCGATTGTCGAAGAAAACCCATGCCTGCTGACTGCAACATGTCGGCGAACGAGGCGCAGCGACGTCTGCGACGACTTTCGGTCCAGTGTGGTGGTTTACCACTTCCGGTTCTGAGTCGCTGGCAGTTCCGCGAAGGACGGCGCAAGACGCTGGCCCGGCTTCGAGCTCGACTGCCTCAACGACTGCGCTGTCCGACACCCGGATGGACGGCCGCTGATCCCCGACTTCCAGATGGGACTGTAGCGCGCGGAAGGAGTTGGTCGAAATCGCCAGCGACGACGACGAAGATGACGACGAAGTCGAGGAGACACTCAGAGCACTCAGCGACAGCTCATTTTTTACCCGGGGGCCACGTGATGTCAGAGGAAAGCCGCCGTCATACGACACCACCTCCATCTGTCGTTGGGGTAACAGCTCGATAATCCGAAGATTTGATGGTCCGAAAGTTTTAGGATTCTTTCCTATAGGCCTGCACTTTTACAGACTTTTAGAGTAAATCAAATCTCTACATTTCCTTTTGTCTGAGAGTAGGGTTAAAGTTAGGGTTAGGGTTAAGGTTGAAGTTAGCGAAAACACACGTTGCAGAATACACCTTCGGACTATTCAAACTTCGAATTATAGACACATAGTCCTGCCGCCACACCTCCATCTGTCGTCGCAGCAGCCGTAGATGTCGGCGCGCCGCTGCCATTGTGCTGCCGTAGCCGGAACTCGCCGAATTTTCAGAGCCGCTCGCCAGGCGGCGCTTAAGTCGCACGTATGTCGTCAGCAGACGTCGCACGTCGTCGGCACGCCTAGCTGTCCGTCTCAACTCCCAGCAGCGACCAACCACCAGGAAAAACATCGTCCGTCACTGAACCCGCGGTGCAGCACGCGCACACACCGCCGCTCCGGATGACGAAGGAAAAACATCGTCAGCGACCACGTGATGAAGACGCCCTGCGCGGCGACTATCCATGCCCGCGAACTTGGTACGAGTGAGGACCGGATGTAGACGACGACGCACAGCACGAAGAACGCCAGCACGCCGACACCTTCAATTGCCGACCGATCACGCCCTCATTTTCCGACCATCCGTCCCCGGCGTCGAACAGGCCTTTCGACGTCCATACTTGGCCGCTTGCCTCCGTCTCCAGCGCCGGCCATCTATCCGTCCATCCCCGGCGTTGGCCATTCGTCTCCGGCATCCACTGAGCCTCTCACCGTCCCCCATGGCGTCAACCGGGTCTTTCATCGTCCATCCCCGGCGTCGTCACGCTCAATGGTCGACCGATCACGCCCTCGCCCTGTCTGCTGCTGCGCTCGACCCTGTCTCATTGTGTTGACAACGACTCGGTCGACGCAGACGAGTGCCGCGATGAAGCACGGATAGGTGATCCCGTCCAGCAGCTGGACCACGTAGACCGGAAGAACGCGCTCTGAGTGGTATGCGTCGACGAGCAGATACACCGCCCTGAAATCAACCAATCGCACTACATTGTTTTCGCTTTGCTTTGTTTTTCTATTACCTTTTTGAATAAAGATTAACGTTAGTAATTGCATTTGAAAAACTAAATTCCAAAACTTGGTCATGACCATTTTTTTCTATTTTTGCAGCAAATGACGCATGAATGACCGGGTTATGAAATTTAACTGATTTCTTCACAAAATAAAAAAATGGTCATAACCGGGTTTTGGAATTTGGCTCTTCTTTTGTCCGTCTTCCTTCTGAATCGCTTTAATGGAATAAGTTATAGGGCCTAGCTCGAAATTTATACAAATAAAAGTGTGTCTATACATAAAACGACAAAACTGAACTCAACCGAAACGAAACGTTCACGCAAGTCGTATTTGAGTTAATTTCATTTCGCATCTTTTAAATTTCACTTTTTATTTTTTTTCATTTCTGTCACTTTGGATAAATCTTAACCAGCACGTGTATAAACGGCAGTCTTGTACATGTTTTTGCTGTTTTGCTTATAAACGTTGTCACTTCTAACCAGTTAAACGCAGCTTATTTTACCAGCACATCGCTTTATGTCATTAGTTTAGTCGACGACAATTCAGTTATAAATATTGAACTACTGAATGCAAATTCTGAATACTGAGAACAATCGGAGTATCAGTGATAAAAAAGTATAGCAGTAAAGGTTCGGATACTTCGCTGCTTAAGCAATTCACATCTCATGACTAGCAGCGCTTTACGAACTCTGAAGTGGCAGCTGATTGGCATGGGCTAATGATACCGCGGCACACTACGCGGCCATCCATTGTCCACGCTAGTTAACAGATTGACCCATGGTGCAGTTGACAGACATACCGGCGCCTCATCCAGCCACATCAAGCCTTCGCCCCTTATCTCGTTGGCAGTACCGGTTCAACCGTCAAACAGCTGAAGTCGTGACAGCCACAAAATTCAAATCCTTTAGGCGGCGGGTTTACCATATCACCCACTTTATCCGGATAAAGAGACAGAACAAAGAACACACGGCACAACTTATACAACTGCGGTCTGGCAATTATTGCTCTATCAAAGAAACGTTTAATTTAGTTAGATCTGGCAGAGATATCTGGTAAAAGAAATGTAGCCAGCAGGGTTCAAATAGGCCAACAGCTAGAAAAATATGAAAGCGGCAACAAAAAATAGCGCTAAATAGAACAAAGTTAACTATACTACAGTAGATATGATATCTACTGAGTTTGTAAGTAAGTAAGTAAGTAAGTAAGTAAATGATTTATAAAGCGCCAAAGTCTCAGAAAGAATCAGGGCGCATAGGATGATGGACGCTAGGTGGCAGAAAAGGCTGACTGAAAGTAGTGG
>Ga0056128_1001042_pt1 | contig 29224 bp, 18 predicted proteins | sample WorMetLIZISLAND2_FD_71113 | JGI IMG/M metagenome (GOLD analysis project Ga0056128, IMG submission 71113) | Marine gutless worms symbiont microbial communities from Max Planck institute for Marine Microbiology, Germany - Olavius geniculatus... ... | reverse complement strand
AGCTCATCAACGGCGGTCGTTGTTCCAGTGACTGTGCATGGAACAGTTTACCATCGTTTGTCATGTTATCGTCGTCGCTGTCGACTTTCAAGCGCCATTTGAAGACGTACTTGTTCGTAACATCCTACTGGTGACGCTCATTCTATTTCTAATAGTTTTCTGTTTGCCGAACACGTCGACTCTTAGTGTAATTATGTTACGTGTCCTTGAAGTCTATACTTAGACTAAATGCCACGTTAATAACTTTCGTGCATAATAATAAAATAATAATAATGGAGAAATTTGCACGAATAGGCGGAATTTCGTGGACTGCAAGAGCGATTCCGCGGATTTCCGCTTAAAAGTAATTCCGTCTAAAAATTGAGGAAAATAGAAAAAAAACATCATCATGCTTTGACCTTAATAAATTTTGTCTTTGTTTTCGGGCTGTAAAGATTAATATCGAAATCGACTGAAAATTGTTCTTGAAAAAGGCCCATAGACAGACAGGCGGGAATCGATACTGTCCTGTGCTCTCGCATCGCGACACAAGCCTATAATGAACGTACAGGAAACGAGCATTTATTGTGGCTGTAATCTATGGCTGTAATCGATGACACCGGTGGGTTCCTCTGAAGAGTATATCGCTCGCCAGCTATTTGAATTATAATAGACATGATCGATTCTGAGCTGCTATACGCGGTTGCCAGTAATCATTGCGATTGGAAAATCAGCTGCGCGTAACCCCGTTCTCACGGCGGCAGAGAGAAATGAAGTTGGATTTCCAACATTATGCAAGTAGACTACTGCGTAAGAAAAGCAACTAAAACGGCCATATGACTTAGTCAAAACGGCCACACTAAAAGTCCAAAACGGCCATAAAGATAAAGAACAAAAAGGCCGCAGAAAAGTACTGTTCTTTCCTTTGTATAAGCATTCTTGATATCGCACTGCAAAGCAACAAAAATCTGAGGTGCTAAAAATACAGCAGTGACACAGTTACAGCGAGTTGTCTTTTCGTTTGTCGGCGGTCGTCATCAATGCGGTATGCCGTAACGAAAAGTGCTCAGTTGTCGCGATAAACATGAGCAACGCAACGTAAAGCGGCAACATGAAAACAACGTTTTTAGCTGCAAACTTTATTACGTTTCTACTATTCTCTGTGTAAAAGTTTAACTGTCACACCAGGTGTATACCTTCCCGTGCTTATACGATTTAACTTTATGGTGTAAGGCAGTTGATATGTATAAATCGAAAAAAAACGTTGCGAAACATTTCAGCTTGTTTCTGAACACGCGTTGATGATTGACCGTGCGGCTGTAAGATTTAATATTACAAAAGTTTTTTTCACTATACCCTTAAAACGCTACTATTTTGCTTATATTGTAAAGTACCGGGTAGTGTTTTACTTCTTTTCTAAAATAAAATAATTCGGTCTTTTCTGTTGCGTTGCATATGGTTGGAAATCGTGCTTTAACGACTGGTTCTGGCACACATGTAATGCTACCGAACCTTTGGTGCGTTCGAGCGACTTTCATGCAATATTTTATGACTAATCGAACGTTTCTCATTATTATGATATGAGGTACGCACGTAAAAAATTCAATTTAACATTAATTGCTCTCGTATGTCGCTCTGTCTGTCTGTCCGTTTATTTGTCAGTTCTTCCGGACTCCAAACTCATAGACTTATATACAGGGTACATAGTTAGCCTATAGAGGATAACTGCGCAATTTTGGAAGCATTTTATCAGCGGAAAGTGGCCGGGACACTATCGAACAGTTATAAAACGAAATTAAGCCCCGAGGCTAACATTTGTGTGCAATTTAAAGAAAATTTGTTGCGATTAAAATTATTATTAATAGCGTAAACTGTGCGATTAATTAAGTTAATCAAACACTGATCACAGTTTAACGCGCATTTGACTTATGTTTTAAATGTATGTGGCATCAAACGGTAAAATGCCGCGTGACTGCTAAAATTGGTCTACACGTGTACAGTATGCAATGCAATAAAGTTGATTTCGGTAGTATTGTTTGGACGCATTGCTTAGTGTTTTGTTGATATATTTGGCAATGTTAAAGCATGTATCACACAGAGCTTACCGTCTCTACGGTCAGGCCCGTACGGTCAATACGTACGGTCACCCCAAAATCTGTTGCTGGATCTCTGCCTGTCTCTGTCTGGACCCTCTGTTTTTTCTTTGCTAGAGTCATTGATCCTTCGAATGCTGAAGACGATATAAAGCCTTTACGGTCAAGCCTGGCTTTTATAAGCCGTAGCGACTGATTGTAGAAACCGTAGCGACTCACCGTAAAGATCTTACGAGCGGCTAGATACGCTCACCTCGTACGGCCTCTACGGACAGTTGCTACGGTCTGTACGGTGAGCCTAACGGTACGAAATATTTGCTTAAGAGCAAAAAACCCGTACGGTCGATACGATCAGCATGGTCATGCTCCCGGTCAGTCTATACGGTTTCTACGGTCACCTAAACCGTACGGGCAGTGTGATACAGACATAAGCACACTCAGACAGCCATAACCGAAGATAAGCTTAACCAACAAAATAATCCGTGATCGCATAAACACTGGTATCTATACGCAGCATTGCAAGACTGCGCGTGCGGAGAACGAGACGCCACAGGCTTGATAATGGCGCATGTTTTCTTCCTGACAGCCCAGAGAGCATCGCGAATATTCCCAACAGCGTGATCTTCGCGGCAAAGTCTCAGTGGAAATTTATGTTCGGACTAATAAAAATAACATTTAAAACAAGCGCTGTTTTCTTTCTTCAGACTTTTCCTGGAGTGCAAATTCGCAGTATTTTTCGAGGCTGGGTTTGATCGTACGTCGACGCACGGTAAAATACACGGTGAGTTTTAGTCAGAAGCTAGATTGCATGACAACACACTCAGATCGTATTATCTTGAGCCTGGCGCCAGGGCCCATCAGCGGCAGCAGCTATACCTTGGCGTCTAGTCACGTGTCGTAGGATTACCTGTACTACTACTATGTCAGCAGCTAGGGCGTGATTAGAGATGATGGCGACACTTGTCAGCGATCAAATTTTCTGCTGCGGAGGCAGCACGCCGAGCTGGAGACGGGCGATAAACCGACAGCCAAAATACCGCGGTATCTTAAGTAACGATATTACGATATATTGAAGTGCCAGTTTTGAGCACGCTGTTCAGATGCATACTTGCATTTATTCCTGTGAATAGATACCGCGAGCAAAAAGCAATGTCGATACGAGACTGCGGTGGACTTGTCAATAAGTAACGAACATTTTATGCTGCATAGAATAAACGCGAACAAAGAAAAAAGTGCAAAAAAATCGATAATAAATACAACAATAAAATGCATGCACACTTGAAGCGTACTCCGCCTGAAAATATTAAATAACTAGAAACGTAGATACGGAAATAACGTGTGTTGTCAGCGGGAAATCGTCGGTTTTGGCTATACACGCTCCTTGATATTGCCACCCAGCTTACAGGTGCAGTCGATCGTCAAAAGACTTTTTAGACTACATGTTTGCTGCTGATGATTGCAAAAAGTTTATTGTCATTGCTTCTGACCTAGTTTTGAAATCTCAACACACTTCGGTCCTCATTAAATTTTGTCTTACGCGTACCTCGTTTAAGATTATGTATGGTTACGCCATTAGGCACAAGTAGATTACATTGGACGAAATTTAAAGAAATACAACTCTTCGATCAATTGATCAATTTACTGTCCGTACATTGGGCAAATGACAATAGAGAAAACACAAGTCGATTTTTAGCATGTTGAGCCAATTCGCTTGACGGCGTCATTTTTGGCTGTAGACTGCAATTTTGCCTTAAAAATTGTTACAGTTTTACAATTTCCAGCAGAAAACATCACTATATATCAGACAGGTGTGCTGGAGCCAGGAGTAAGTGTACGATACATGGATCAATGCGTGCAGCTAAGTGAGGCGAACATGTAGTCTGCTGCTACAGACGCAGTAGACGTCAGGGCGTTCAGTTCGCGGTTCAGCTGCAGTTTGATATATAGAGCTGGCTTATGATGCCTGAAGGACTGGGCCTATCGATACCGCTGCGCACACAAACAGCAAAGGTTTGGGATTCTGTGTCTTGCGCGGTTTACAACCAAATAAAGTAAAACACAAACACTAAAATAAAACAACCTGGGTTATTGTATTGTATTACAGCATGTGCATACGGTATATATTTTTATGTGTACTATGTGTTGAATTTTTAAAATAAAATTAATATGCGAACCCCGCATATTGTGGCAGTTACTCGTTCCTGAGATATGGCCAGTTTTCAGTTGAAAACGCACATTTTTCCTACCCTTCTATTTAACCCTAAATTTGAAAATGTTTTCTTTGAACTGCATCATCCAAGTTTTGCGCACAAAGAGCATAGACACAAGGCTAATTACTGGTGTAAAAAGTTTTCTACTGAGACCTACCCCTTAACAAAGGTACATCCGTGACGGACGGACGATAGACAGACAAACACATCGTGCATGACGCTTACAGCATAGCTGTAGTCTGTGGCGCGTCAAAAACGCGATTCATTATTCCCACAACGTTGGCCAGAAGGCCACGGGTCAGTTTTACTTGACCAAAGTCTCGTCACCCGACCCGTTAGCTCGTGGCCTAATCCGTCTATAGCAAAGTATGGAATGACCACTCAATGCGACCCACAAATACAGTGTTAAAAACGGTTGTATTTACAGAAAGTGTCCACGAGTCAGATCTTGATGCATCTGGTAATAATAGATAAAGTAACCAACGTGCCGATTTTCAATTCAAAAGGTCAAAGGTCAAGGTCAAAAACGTCATCAAAATGACACCCCACTTACGATGGGAAATTTCCACGGTAACGATAGGCTAGTATCGACGCGCGAAAAGCTCGGCAACTGGACAGACGGCCGCATATTATGGCGGCACTCGGTACCGACACATTTTCTTGCTATGATCGATAGCTTTTCTGTTCTTGTAGGCTGACGTCATACGCTAGCCCGTAGATGGCGTCCGGCCTGCAGCAGTCGAAAGACGAGTTCCGAGCGAAAGCGCCTTCGACAACGACGACGAAAACGTCATCGTCGACAGCAGGCGCCAAGCCGAAACATCACCGAGTCGTGCGATGTGCTTCTACGCCTAAGCCCTGCACCGCCAATGACAAGAGCGGCGGCGTTTCGGCTCTGACGCTGCGAGAGATGGAGGACCTACGCAGCCTGGCGATCGGTTCACCGGTACCGACTCCACGGATGGACGACGACGTAGAGATATTCACACACGACGCGCTGGACGACGAATCGTCCAAATTCCCGGCGATCAAGATCGACCGCTGTGTGACGGACGTCAGACTGGACGCCGACCGGTCATCAACGAGTGGTCAGTACCAGCAGACTGACCACAGACGCGGTCAAGCTGAACACAGACGGGCGCCGTCTGACCACGTCGTCGCGACCAAGAACATCGGCGTAGCACCACGATCTCCCACGTCGAACCACGCCGGCCCCGCTAAGCGTTAGAGTGTGTCGGACCGTTTCATGCACGAGCGTAGGTATGCTTAGAAATGTGGAAAAGAAGCGCAGGTGTGCTGTAACAGAAACTGCGTTAGGACTGGCAACGTTTCTGCTGCTTAGTCTATAAATAATTATTATTTCCCTTTTTAGTCCGCCCGGAAGTGATAGCTTTCGGAGTGGACTTACATATTGATGGCGTTTATTTTTCTAGCCACGAGATCTCCGAGCTCCGACGGCCGATCGCCGAGAAATTTTGCGCCGTGATGGAAGATGCATTCGACTTAATAATTCCGGTCCAAAATTTCGGGAGGTTTTCCCCAAAAAAATTTAGGGGCCAAAAACATGCAAAATTTGGCGCGATTTCGGACGACTTTAAACTTTGGCGGCGAATATCTCTGAAACGGATGAAGTTATTCAAAATCGGACAAGTACATTTTGTACCACGATTCCTCCTGCAGGCGCAGGGTAAAAAAAGTTTGGTGAACTTTGGTCCACAAATTGCGGAGATTTAATGGTGGAATTCTACCCACCCAAATCGACTTTTTCGGGAGACCATATTTCGGCCCTTAGGGGGTGCTGAGCCCCAAATTTTTACACGCGCCACAGAATTATTAAGTCTTACTAGCGCACACCCCAGCGAGGACGGAAATTCCCTTTACATTTTTTATAGGGGGTCCAACATTGGCTTAAAATTCAGCGTATTAGCCGAAAGATCTTTAAATTGGAGCCAGGAGAGTAGCCTTATGAAATTTTTCTACGTGACGTGCCGTTAGGTGGGGGTAATAACCCGGGTGCAACTTTTTGGGGCCACCGCCCCTTTAAAATTTGGGAGGGCAAAAACCGTCAAAAATTTAGTACGTTTTATGACAACTTGCGAGTTTGACCGCGAATATTTCTGGACCGAATAGAAATATCGACAAGCTGTAAAGGGCGTCGTCAACTACGATCTCTTCCGCGTTAAACAAAAAAAATGGGTAAAGTTTGATCCACTAGTACCAGAGATGAAGCGGCTAATGTCGATAATGCGCGTTCTGCGTCCGCTAATGCATTTGACTTCGCGCCATGTGACTTTGCTCGTAGGTGAATTTCAGTCACTTTGATTTTTTCTCCAATCGGACTTAGAGCGCCGGGCGGACTCACGTTGGGCTTTGCCCTAAATTTTTTGCTATTATTTTATTACTTCAGGGGCGAGGCAGACGCATGCCCCGGTTTTGACACCTCTCGTTGCATGGTCTACTGTTTTGCTACGGGGACAAGTTGAACGAAGTATGCAGCACGTCGTCGGGCGTACCGGTATAGGACTAATGCTTGATCGTAGAGCGCGTGCAACGTCGTGGGTATAATTAAACAAACGTTTATAAACGATATCATTTTTGTAATAAAAAGCCTTTTACGTTTCGGAAAATTTTCTTAGTAAAATTTGGTGAATGTGAAAAAGTGTAAGCTTATCCTGCTGCAAGAGTGCATCAAGTAGTGACGTTTTCATCCAGCGCTTGCAAACTTTTTAAAGTGTAGGTCCTAACAAACTGTTTTAACGTTTTTTATTCAAATTTGTTCAAAGGTTTACATCTCTACTGTATACATGGGACGCGCAGTTTAGATAGTGCTGAAGACACCACTTGCCAAAAATGTCGCAATGTTCAGTGTTCGTACAGTGTACATACGGAAAGCTCGTCAGCGGTGCTTCGTACGGTTTAAGCAGAAAGTCTGTATCTATCTGCAACCGTTTTCACGCTAGATGAGTCGACAGCAGTAATATAACGACTTTAGAATGCCCTTATTTGACGCCCCCGTTCGAGAAGAAACTCCTCACTTAGCTGCATGAAATTTTGTCACAAAAAAGACTATCTGTGGCGGTGTAGCGCCAGTGCGGCCGCAGGACGTTTCGGCCGTTCAAAAACAAGAAGCCCAGCTGTCGCTAGGAAAGACGCGCTACAGCCTACAGTTCCTGTTGCAGTACTGACTTTAAAGGTCATCCAAGGCCAACGATTTTCATCTCATCTGAAAGGGCGTATGCGACTTCCTATATTAGTGATCAACAGCAACCTTGACTCTATCCCACCGTTTCCGAGATAATGGCTGGTTTTCCGCGGAAATGCACATTTTTCTTATCCCCTGCATTTAACCCCAAACTTGAAATGTTTTTCTTGCATTGCAGTGCCCAAATTTTGCACCGACAGAGCCTCGACACAGGGCAAATTATTCGTGTTAAGCAGGCCCGCCTTTAGGGGGATGGTATCTTGGCACTGTACCAAGGGCCCCGCGCTCCGAGGAAGCCCCCCGCTACGGCGGTGACCGCCCCAAAGGACGACGGATCGAACGATCAATCTAATTCTAACCAATGTTCATCGCCTTAGGAATGAATTACTGTCACAACTTGAACTCAAAATCTAAAAAAAAATTATGGATAAAATCTAGGGTCCAATTTTTTTGTCGCTCACTCCGCTATGCGAAGTTGTATAGTTGTTTAAAACACGCAAGATGCAGGCCTACCTTACAGACTTTGGCCTATCCTACAGTTTGTGGCGGAGTGTGATATTAGGGGCCCCGTGGGTAAGTGCCACGGACTCCGCGCTGGCAAAAGATGGCCCTGATGTAAAGACTTTTTCTATACGACATAACGCTTAGCCACAACCCACAATACATCCGTTACATACGGACGGACAGACGGACAGTCAGACGGACGACAACCGTACCAGCATAGCTGTAGCGCGTCAATAATGTAGGCCTAGGCATGATGTAGCCTAACTCATGTGATGTCCTTCATTTAGGAAGAATAAGAGACGGGTAGGCCTACGTTACTAAGTCTTGCTGTTCCGCCGAATGATTTTTAGGCCTACATGAGTCATTCATACAAGATTTGAGTCGATCGAACGTTGGCTAGATGCATCGCAAGTGCCATGAACGCGTAAAACGTCAAAATACTTCAGGTCTAACATTTTTTTGCGGCCGAAACGTCCTCATCGAACCGCCTGTAACTTTTGTGGCAGCCAGTGAAGATTTCGTGATCCTAAGTTGCGTCTTTTTGGCACAATGCAGCAGTGTGCGACGGACGGACGGACGCCTGTACCATAGCTAAGACGGGCTTAGCATCTGCTGCTTCGCGTAAAAACCGGTGACGACTGATTAGCTTATGAATGTTGATGAAGTCACAAGTCAATATGTAGAAAATGGTGTAGTGCTGCCGAACGTCCGAAGGCCTCCTTTTCAAAGTGCAGACTTTTTTTTCTCACAATCCATAATTTTTTTTATACCAGTACCCAGTACTCTTGGCCATGAATTAAAACTTTTCAAGAGCCGATGAACTACTGCTGGTTAACTTGCAATGTTTTACTGAGCGTCTCACCAACACCTGATAGTGTTTTTATTGCCTTTCCTGTGCTTAAACGTGTAAACTGTGCAATATCTGTTCTTCTGATGTAAGGAGTACATGTTGTACATTTCGTTTTCATCTAATTAATTTGTTGTTGCGATTATTGGTGGCTGCTTTTCCCGTACCAGTGTGCAAATATATTGAAAAATATTGGTTTGCCTTTACTGTTGCAGGTTTTGCGCATATGACAGTAAAAACCAGTAAAGAGCACAGTGCATAGCTGTTTTATACCCTTTGAACATGTCGCTTTTTTTGAAAAAAACAAAAGATGTAGTAATTTTGTAGCATTTATAGAATACCTTCAGTATTAGCGAATTCAACTGAAAACATAGTTTGGATTATCTAGCTAACAGTAGGCTTAGATATCTTTGTATACTAGAATGTTGACAGTTGAGTATGTATAAAAATCTGAATAGTGTTTTGATAGGCTGCTGTAATCCATAACAACTGTTTAACTGAATACTGGTATCTGGAAAGTTGGGTTTTAATCCCGCCATTAAACACAAAAAATACAAAGTGCAAAAACTGTCCTTTCACAACCTACTTCCATTATCTTATCTCTCGCACCACACTGCATGTAGTGAAATAACCATGATAAAACCAAAGTAGTCCAATCGTATTTAATCAGCAGCTTTCGAAACTGATGCTTCATTTGAATATTTTATTTAGTGACTGTTTTGAATTATGCGATACTGAACTATGAAAACACTCGATTTCTCATGTTACATGGACCAGGGGAATAAAGCCATACAGATTTTCATAGGTGGCCAGAATGCACTAAACCCAAAAGTAATGACAGGACCGCATTACATGACTATCTGATTCATTTATCTTGGTGTCCATGTGACAGGCAGCATTCTGCATAGTAGTGAAGAAATACGAGGGTTGTTAGATAAATAAGTTACAAAATAGCATCATTCGGTTAGTTTTGCAAATGTTAAAAATCCAAAATATCCTTTTGTAGGGAATTTAATTCTGAGTAGCAGCGGTGAATTTTATGACTTCACTGCGACAGACATTTATGAACATTAGATACGACGACGTTGCCACTGAAATTCTCCCGTAATGAACAGCACGCCATCATTGTATTTTCATGGCCAAAAAAATACAATGTTGGCCAAAATGACTTAATGCAAATCAGATTCACTCTGAGATGCATCCAGTATATGGCGACAAGTGCTCTGTAAAGCGAACAGTTCATATTTGGTGTAAAAATGCTAGGTGGGCAGAAATTTGTATCAGATACCGAGGTGCAGTCAGTTGTTCTTCAGTGGCATGGACAGCAGCCAGCGTTGTTCTTTGCATCAGGCATTCAGAAGTTTGCTGACAGATAGAAAAAATGTTTGAGCGAACTCAGGTGATATGTTGAAAAATGAAACATTAGTCTTTGGCATTTAAAAAGATGGCGTTTTTCGTTCCAATGCTGTTTGTCATTTGTGAGTTATGATAGATTAGTGGTGTATAATACTCGTGCAGACTGTGTTCTGTAAACTGATGACGCCACACTTATGACGCCATCATCCAACGAAATTTTTGCACATGTTGAAAATAAAATTCCGTACAAAGCGTGTATTTTGGATTTCTTAGATTTGGAAAAATAACAGAATGAAGCTGTTTTGTAACTTATTTATCGAACGACCCTCGTAGCCATGCCTCAACTGGTACCCAGTATAACTCAAGTACCTTCAGTGCCAAAATTAATATCGTCTGGTCTTTACCGGGTGGTATCATCAATTATTCAGCCAGCAATGTGAAGTTCTAGCCTTAACTAAACGTGCCTGAGCTAAGCATCTGAACTCATTAACAAATACACTGTGCCTCAAAAAATAGTACAGCAAGCTCGATCAATAATTTTGTCAGTTCTCATACTCTACTGATTATCAAAATTCTTTCAGCAACACACTATGCAGAAATCTGCAATAATCAGGGTGATCACTCTCCAAACACTTATGAAATTCCCTGACAATTCACGGCACTCCTGACCATTGTGACTGGTAATCAACTAAGGTACAACCTAACCCAAAGTACTAACTAAAATATAACATACACATAAATGTTACAAAATAAAACACAAGTAAGCAAAATTCAGCAACAAACAGCATAAAATAACTGGCATAAATCAGGAACATCGAGAGCCACAGTGGAGCCTGAGGAAACATTCTTGCACGGCCACTCTGGGGGAAACTTTTTTGTAATGTTCTTTTTTTAAAATGGTGCATTCTGGTGTACTTAATATTTTTGAGCTATGGCAGGGCCCCCAAATGTTGCGAAGTCCGGGGTAACTTACCCCTCAACAGGCCTGGCAAAAAGTACTAAGTAAGCGATACCAGAAAGCCAGTTGTTGCAATTTTAGGAAAGTTTTTGGGATTTTTTCCCTGAAATCCCTGACAGCTGTAGTATTCCTCAACATGAACCAGTTTTCCAGACAAGTGGTCACCCTAAATAAAACTACTATTAAGGACAACACCACAACCAAAATATTTTCACAAGGTAGTGCAGCAACACATCTTGGGTGCAGTGGAATTTTTAATGTTAGTTTTATTGCAAATTTTCCAAAGTCCAGTGAAACAATTATGTGTGAAAATCTGTTGAGAACTGACAAAGCTATTGATCGTGCTTGACGAACTACTCTTTTGTAACATAGTGCATATACACTGTGTCCGAAAAAAACATCACGAACATTTTCGAATGTAGCTTGACGAAGCATTATCAGATTTTAATAAAAAATTTTTGACACCGATATTTCTGACACAACTGGCGATCAAATGACTTTCCAATTTTCCACTGCACTTAATGTTTGTTTCTGCACTACCTGGGGAAACAAAACCAACAAAATATTGCATTTTGTCCTATTTCATCTGTTATAGAGTTTTCCCAAGTGTGCAGAAGACATTTGGTGAGATGCAAACTAGAATGGTCATTTGATGGCAAGTAGTGTCAAAAATGTTTGCACCAAAAATTATTAAAATTTGTCAATCCTTCTTCAAGTCACAATTGATAATGTTGGGGATGCTTTTTGACGCATTTCTGTTCATTTCAACTCATATTACATTGGTTTGGTTTTCCCCAGGTAGTGCAGAAACAGACACTGGGTGAGGTAAAATATTGAATGGTCATTTGATGGCCAGTCGCGCCAGAAATAATCGTACCAAAAATTATCAAAATTGGATATCCCTACTTGAAGTGACAATCGATAATGTTCAGAATGTTTTTTTCCGAATACGGTGTATAGCAGAGACTAAAATGAATACGGGCAACTGTAACATGTTTAATCAATTTTTTCTTATATTTCACATCAATCATAAACAGTTGTCACATCAGTGTCCATGTGTCTTTTTATCGAGATATATGTGACAATGTCAGTGGAAAGACGAGCAAAACCATCAGCTCATGTTCCAAACCTGCGCAAACAGCACACAACACAAGGCAACTGTTACATGGAAGAGAAAAATATCAGTGCACCACTAGTCAAACACAGTCTATACAAAGCATACAGTGAACACAGTTCGACACACACAAACTTTCTGTTCTGCAACATCAGCAAAATCAAAAAGATGCAGATCTATATCAGCACTGTACTTGTAGTGATATTTGCATCACGCTGAATAGAAGAAATGAAGAGTTCAAAGTGTTACATTTACTTTTACTTCACTTTTTTCCAGAGGGGATTGTTTTGCAGAAAACATGCAAAAAGAAAACACAGTGCATAAAAATTCCAAATTTACGATAAAATTCAAAACAAAAATTCCAAAAAAATCAAGCCAGATTTGCCTTACAATACTGAGTTCAGGACATAGCCCAGTGTTTAAGACTATACACTTGCTCTTTACAATGGCGTTATCTAATAAAACATAATTGTGTAGTCAACAAGTAGTTTGAGGCAAGCTGATAATGCAAGGGGTGCAAAAATTCAGAGCTTCATATTGCTGGTGGAGCATCTGACCAGCATGAAATTCTGCTACTCATTTGAAAGTTCTCGTTTGTGGCACAGAAAGTGGACAGACCTAAAAACAAACTCAGTCAAATTGCCTATGTGAGGTCTAATCATCAACAGGATAACCAAAATTCATTCATGCTATACCAAAGACTCATATCAGGTTGAATGAATCGATGGTCAGTTTCATTTCCGCTCTCTCCATAATGGTTTACAAAAAAACAGAAATCTAGACAGAATTGGCTGTTGCATCATGGGATAGTTATGGGGTAAGTAATACATAAACATACATAGCTTTTGGCAAACAGAAAATAATGGCAAGGCATGGCATGTGCTAAATTGCATGTAGTTAAAATATCATATGCTCTAAATAAATTGTGTGTGTGTGTTGAGCTCCGAGAGATCAAATAGCAAAATCAAAAAACATCCATTTCAAAAGTTTAACAAGAAATTTGAGCAAAGCTCACGAGACGCGCAAAAGCCTATAGCATTTCCAGTTCAGTAGTTATAGTTTCGAAAATCGCATATCATTTGGACTCGGCCCATCGAGACCATAGTACACTTCGGCCATAGGCGCGTGTGGCGTTGGCGACGGTGGCGCCTCCTTGTGAATGGTATAGACTTGCGCAGCCCGATATCGCGAAAAAAATCCGTAAAACCCCTTATTTTGGCGTTCAAGGTCATCCAAGGTCATTGAATTCAGCAGCAATCGAAAGCCAGTGTACGACTTCATATTAGTGAAGTGATTAATAGTAACCTAAGCCTTATCTCGCACCATTACTGAGATACAGCGAGTTATTGGCCGAAAATCGCAAATTTTGACCACCCCCTCTCATTTACCCCCCTCGTTCGGGGTGACCCCCTTCGAATTTATGGAAAACCTATACGGTTCCTGAAACTAGAGTCTTCCAGGCAGCCGACGGTGAAAATTTGGTGATCCTAGCTTGGACTGTTTTTGCCTGATCCACCCGTGTGACGGACGGACAGACAGACGGACGGACAGAATTGCGATGGCTAAGACACGCTATAGCAGTAGCTGCTTTCGCGCGTAAAAACACAAAAACTTACATCACACCACTAGCAAGATGACAAAATGATCATCAGACGTTGACTCTGGCTCCAGGCCTGAAGCGCGGAGGCGGCGTACGATCTTTGCGAGCCTCTCTAGACCGGTTCCGCACGACCTTGCTGTGAATGGCGCAGCTCACACAGTAATGCAGCTTAGCGTACAGCTTCGGCAGGGCATACGCTGCACATCCATTGCAAACACAAAACTATGTGATGACAGCCAATCCCATGCTAACTGTAACTCAACGGTTTTTGGATGCATAAAAATTGTCAAGAGTTAATCACTGCAGCAAATGTAAAAATGTCAGAATATCTCCAATTGATGCTTTGACAATTCACTGCATAAAAAACAAAGCTGTAAAGAGTAAACGAGTTTGTAAGCAGGACGTTATGTCCAGCTATACACATTACACATAACATTAAATAATAGTAGATGTGGGCTTGATAACAGAATTTCAAAGGTGAAAGGTCAAGTCATTACATACCTATATCAGCATTTCACTAACAAAACAAATTTATGCAAGTTTCATAATTTAACAACATCTAACCAAGCAATCTTGCAATACTGTCCCATGCACGATCATTAAGCACAGAATTTTTTGGGTTCAAGTGGATGAATACTGAATAGCCAACTTGGCTTCTATCTAGTCTAGTTTATAATAGTCATTATTCTCACACATTAGTTTCAAATTTGTAATCTGCTAAACCAGTAGATCTACACCATGCAGAAAATTAAAAGATCTATTCCATCTGCAGATCCACTGTTTTCAGATGAGCAAAGTTAATTCAGAACAGATTCAAGCAGAGCAGATACTTGAAAAAATGCTATTAGCCTACAAACTGTGCTATATTTGAAAATCATAATGTAATGCATCGACACACAATATTAGCCATATAAGCAGGAGTATAAACTGACAGATGGTGTAAAACTCTGAACTGAAGCTAGGCCCTGAAAAAACAGTGGGTCCCGGATACAAGCCGAGGATCAAGGCAACTTGTACTAATAAAAACTGGGTCCTGGTTACAAGCTGGATCATGAACACATGCCAGAAAATATGTATGGTGGTAGTATTAACAGTAGTATTAGTAGTAGTAGTAGGAGTAACTTGTACTAACAGAAGCTGGAGGCTTCTATTCAAAACTTTACAATATCTGCAACCAGTGGCATTGTGGCAAGGGGGGGAATTTTTTCCTCAATTGTGGTTCATTAAAAAACTGTTGGAAAATCTGCTTGTCAAAATTTTTTGTCTGTTCTAAGCCGAAAAAACCCATTTTAGTGAAATTTAGGTGCAAAACAAATATTATACGCATCCATATTCAGGGTTCCCACTCTTTCATTGACAAAACATCCAGGTATTTTCCAGGACTTTCCCAAACCCCTATGACAAATTTCTCCAGGACCTTTTTCTAGCTCATGAATGTTTGTATAACAAACTAGCGGTCACAAATCTAAAGGTAGAAAACCACAAGTAAACTGCAAACGAAGCAAGCAGAAAATTTTGAATTTATGAATAAATGCGTGATTTTCAAGGATATTTTTCCACGACTTTCCAAGACCAACACGATTTTCCAGGACTTTTCAGTTTTTGGAATTGTCAAGAAAAAAATCCATGACTTTCCAGAAGGCATGGGAACCCTGCATATTATAATAATCTCTGTCAGAAATTTGTAGCTGTCTGTCAGAATCATATTGGAAATTTGCAGTGTCTGTCGGAAAATCACAACTTTCTGTCAGGCCAATTTCTTTGACCAACGATGCTGTACTCAGCTACATAATGGATTCAAGTGCAACGCTGCAAACTAACTGTAGGGTAGACAAAACATTCGTCACTGATGCGATGTTGAACTGCATCTGAGACGAAGGCTTTAATTCGCAAATGCCTGGCGCCGTTTAAAACTTCAAATAACTCTTTGTAAAACGTGTTCAAATGCATACATGCAATGTATTTGAACACACTATAAACAAAAATGCTTAACAATGTAATAAAACGACACCGTAGACTTACTGCACATTAATGAAATTATTTTAAAATTTCTGATGACAATCGCTCACAACAAAAACAGGCAAGCATGACATCACGTGACGTAAACTCAGCTCACGTGACCGAAAGTGACATCAAAAAACTAGTGATGGGCGATACTCAAAGTTTTGAAACTTTACACAACTAATAATCAGTTGATCATTTATGACGTGGCATGCACAAAATACACGGAAAATCATATAGAACAACAGCAGGAAAAGCTAAACTAAATTTCCACAGAATGAAGAGTTTTAGACTGAGATTTTTAAAAATTTTTATTCAACAGATATTAATGTATAGAGTTAATAGATAGACTTGTTCAATATTTTGGTACTTCCAACAGCAGCACTATACACTGTGTAATGTGTACAACCTCAGATTATTATTGTTAGTAGCAAGTTTGTCAAGATTCATATAGTTATCATCTTTGTAATGTTAAAAATAAAATATAATATAAAAATTAGAATATAATAAAAAAGATGAACAAAAATTTTAACAACATAATAAAAATAGACAAAAAAATTGAAATGCAGGCAAACTTAAGTAAATAAACAAGTTTTTACTATAAAAAATTACTTTTTATCATATAATTATTTCTTCTAAGATACTTAGTTTACAATAAACTTTGTACATAGTATTGGATTTAGACAAGGCATAAGCTTCACAGTCACACAAAACAACTGAAATGCATAAATTGTCAAATAAGCAATGATTGGCTGCACAAAAAGAGCAAAAAACAAATATGCTATTTTTGCACTTACAGTGGACAACATTGAGTAAAACAGTGACTACCACCCAGCACTACTACTAATTAACTCAGGTTTACCCAGCTGAAAAACCAAACTGAAAACAATTTGATATAGTGCCACTAGCAGTACATCTAATACACATAGCCTAAACTGTGAAGAAATGCAGAGATGGCGCTGAACTGTTCTAGGTGTGGTAGGCTCAGATGAACCGTTTTTAAGCCCACATTTAGGCTAACATTTAAATGCGCTAAAGTAATATAGCAGCTCTGTACTGCTAGGAGGGAGTTTGTTTCAGACAATGGAAGCAACAACAGGGAACGAACAAGATGAGAATGTTGTTGGCTGCAGATAAAGGTAAAGTTCTTGTAGGCTAAAGATGTCAACGTCGTCAGATGGCTCCATGTACATATTGGCTTCACACGAAGCACGGCAGAAATGCAAAATCAAAAGGGAGGAAAAAGGAGGGAAAAGGAGAATCTGCAGAAGCCTAGATCATAATAGTGCACTATGATTACCACTGCTTTAGCTTATTCTGCCAATTAGCATGGCGATATTTGCCCTAGCAAAAGTGTGCACCAGCACGCAGTTTGTATAGCGACAATTACCACCGCATTAGTGTAAATTATGCCCGCTTTGTGCGGCGCAATAGCACCGTGCATAGTAGATAGAACTATGTGCATCAGCTGTAATCAGGCCCGTTGAGAGCCACAGTGGGGCCTGGGGAAACATTCTCGTGGGACCCCCAAACATTTTTGCAGAGCCCCTCTGGGGAAAAACTTCTTGAATTTTTCTTTTGAAAATGGAGCTTTCTGGTGTACTTTATATTTCTGAGCGACGGTGGGGCCCCCCCAAACGTCGCGGGGCCAAGGTAGCTAACCCCCGCCTACTCCACCCTCTCGACGGGCCTGGCTGTAATTACGATTATTTCCAGCAAAAACAAGTCAACAATGCAGTGCACTCGTGTATACCTTGATACACTGAAGCCTCACTCAAATCTCGCACTGCTGCTGCCTCAACTATGTTACGAATAACAAACTTCTTGATCGCTTTGTCCTTTGGCACACATCGGGCGCAGTTTGTGCAGCGCACTGGGTTCACGTGCCCACGACCCTTCTTTGAACGTCCGTTATTCCTGCGCTTCTTCGTCTGTTGTAACAACACACAGACAGCAAATACTGTGTACATAAAGGACTACTAATAAAATAATATCCATATAATATCTAATATCTAAAATCTACATAATTATTACGATATTAGTATAAATGACGCTACGTAAAACTAGCCTAACGCTTTATGCTGTTTCCCACATAAAATATCTAAAAACGGTGCACTGGTGCAGCGGCATTATACCATTACGACCACGAAAGCATGCAGCATGAGCTTCTGAATAACACGAGGTTCGTTCGTTTGGCTCAAACTAAAAGTTACTAGAGCTGTTCATATTTTATACACACTCTTGCGGATATATTAGCAACTATTCTGTAATACAAAGGCAAACATCTGCTCACTGATGACTTAAATATTCAACATTGTAATAGAAAACCCACCATCTTCAAAACAATTTCTACGGAAAGAGGCGGAAGTACACTTAATCATACCCAGCGTAATCATGATATGTATATAACGTAACGGATCTGCAGTTATATATCTTAGCAGTGATCTTCTTGCTCGCTGGAACCCTAAACGGTTCCTGCAAAACAACGAAAAACTTTAGAGGTCCACTTTTTTGCCGTACCCTGTACACTGTGTCCCAAAACGTCCCATTTTGTGATTGTCTATATCTTTTCTAAATATTAACCGATTTAAAAAATTCTTTCACTGGCACATTCTGTGGACAATTAGCAATTATGAAGTACTTATTGAATATCCCACCACACTTATACTCTGTCGCTACACTACCTTGTGAAATATAAATGCAAGAAAAACTAGCAATCAAACACTGCAAGCGTGTCAGTAAACAAAATACACTTCCAGCCAAAAATGCAGTAAATAATCTGTACGATGCTACGACTTTGTTAGATCTGTTTTTGGATATCTGGCGTATTGTACGATATGTTTGTTTGTGGTTTTTGTGGTTTAGCAAGCATACCATTTCATCCACAGTGATCATGTTCTCTCCAGTACGCGTATGCTTCAGTCTGCTGGTTTTGTGCCTTTGGTCAGTGCTGCATGTCTCCCAAATCTCTTTTAACAACATTTCCACTCTTGCCGTTGCAGTTTATCTTCAAAAATTTTGCCAGTATTCTCCAAAAACTGTATTTTTTGAATCGGCACAAGTTCCTTATCCGAGCTTTGTCTCTGGCACATTACATCACCGGTATATCGTTAGTGAATTAAAAATTATTATTTACGACAATATCATCTGCTTTTGTTTACAAACATCAGAAATGTATGTAGCACTAAACATAATTTAATTTTTGTATGAACATTAGTAAAAATTGTTTCAGAAGATGATTTTTGCATATGCATTATAATGATTATAGTGATTTTTGAAAATTTATGTTTCACGTGGTAGTGTAGCAACACAGTTAAAGTGTGATAGGATGTTTAACAACTACTTTGTTGCTAACTGTTCACGGATCGTGTCAGTAACAGAATTTTAAAATTAGTTATAAAGTGTTTACACGATCCAGCAAACTTCCAGCAACCGTAATGCTGGCATTACGGTTGCTGGAAGTTTGCTGGACGTTTGCTGGATCGTGTAAACACGTAGGCCTACCCCATTTAGTATTTGGCAAAGATATCGAAAATGACAGTGGGGCGTTTTTGGGACACAGTGTACATTTAACTGACGCCAGTTTCTCAGCAGTAGCTGATCTTCTTGTATTTCATTGTTGCTTGTCAGATAAACGTGTTCCTAAATCGTCTGAGTGGAGAGTCAATAGGCATCAGCGTATTTGGTATATTCGTCATCGACAAGAACACCATTCTAGCGGTATGCATGCATTCTCAGAACAGTTTGTTGGAGAGTTTTGTTAGTGCAGATTTTTCTGTTTTGTGTTCTTTTAACGTTTTGCTAGTTTATGAAGCGTACGAAGGCGATCTAACTGATAAGTTTAAAACTTTTAACGTGCAAAAATATTGACGTTGTCAATTTTTTAAACAATGGGAGCGAAGCTCCGTTTATTAACCGATTTTGTGTAGATGACGCAACGTTGTGATGTGTTTATTTTAGTGATGTGTCATGCTGGATTGGTAAAACTATTAAGCCTAAATGGATAAATAAGCGTATTTGACACTGTCCGTTCACCATAAGTGTCTCATTCGCTGTATGTTAGAAGAGCTTTACCGTGAGTCTCAGTTCAGTGCGTGGTTATTGTGCGAATTTTGTTGTGTCAGATTCTCGAAGTGTTGATTACTTACTTTTTGCTGGTCGTTCAGTTCGTGAATCCATCCACGACCTCAGCTCTGCTAAGCAATCACAACGCGTCGATCTACGACTAGTCAACATTACTGTGAAACATCATCCACAAGAGCGACAGCTTTACACTGCGGAATAATGAAGAGTGAAGACTGTTTATGGAGGCAGCGGCGTCGGGGATTAAAAGACAGTGGAAGAGGGGGGGCTCATAAAGTTGCAATTTGTCCAACAGATCGCTACAAATTTTCGACAGAGGAAGTATAAGTGGTCAAAACTTTAATTTTGCACCAACACTTCTATCAAAACGGCGGACGACTTCAGCCTCAAATTTTGTTTTTAGTAAAAAAATTACAAGAAGAAAATCCCCTCAGGCTAAAATTTACCGGATAGTAAGAAAAAGTTGCTTACTACGCCACGCTACGCTGGTGGCGTGGCGTAGTTGGTAACGCGTTTCGGTTGGAACGAAGTTACTCTACGCCGGGCCCGGTTAGTACTGCGATGGGTGACTGCCTGTGGGCAGGTAAACTATCTCGGTGCGAAGCCTGCCAGCTAGGTCGACTCAGCCTTTTACCTTCCGTGGGACGGTAAAATGAGCAGTAACTTATTTATGTGGGTTACGGAAGGTGGTGACCTTAGTACAGCTGACTCGGGCTGCCTAGCCGGCCGCTGCGTTAGCCTGTGTCTGTAGGCTGCACACGGTGGCCGTGCGGCTGGCGGCTCGGGTTAGTGAAGAAAAGCGCATTAGAGGCGTTGTACGCGAGATGCGCTATACAAATTGACACCTTTACCTTTACCTTTTACCTTTACTACTTACCCTCTCCCATACTTTCACAACGGTACTGCTCGCTAGCACGCATTGCTGAGAAGGTCCATCTTGAAAGTCTGGTCACACGGAAACATTTATATTGTCTGTTTATGCTTACTTTTAGAATCGCATACATATATTTGGCATCGCAGACACTGACAGTGCGTAGAAATTGTACTGTAGGCTATAGTATACTTTCTGTTTTATTCATATTTTTTGTCTAGCAGCGATGGCGAATAAAGATTTTCTCTATAGCCTAATTAGCGACTTGCAACACATCAAAAGTACACACTGACTTATTCACGGGGCGTATTATAGGTTATGTGGGCCAACAAACAGGTAGAAGTCGTTATCATAATGGATATCAACTGGATACCGGTATACAACTAGATGGGTCTGAAATGGGTCGGAAGTATCGGGCAAGGGCGAGAGAGAAAGATCTTCATCTAGAGTGCTTTGGCTACTTTATTCGTCAGCGTTGCGTGACGCGCATGCATGTGACGTGAATAAAGAGCTATAGAGCACCTGTCAATCATCTTTTATATTATATCTACCTGCTAACTATGCATGGATGCCCGGCATTTTGCCCGCTCTATGACACACGCGTGTGCTACATGTACAGTAGATGGCCAGGCGACAAACTTCTTAACGTTTCTTGACGCTATCATCAAACTAACCTTAGACCTATGCGTTTATTTATATCTAGCTAAATGCGACTAGGCTACAGTTATATTTTTTGTACAGCCGGTCAAGAAAGTCAGAGAAAATTACAGTCTATGAAAGAACTGCATTGTTGAAATGTTCACGTCTCGCGAGTATAGGCTGATTGGTGATTGATCGATAGATTTGTTTGCTAATTGGTGACCAGGTCGATTGCATATCGTCACTGTGAGTTGTCACGGGGACAGCGTGTCGCCCTGCAGCGATTGGTGAGATTGAAAAGTGGCCAAACACGGACGGCGAAATTCAAAAAAGTCAAGAGTACGCAGCGTTCTGTTATTCCTTGCGTGAGTAGGCGAACGCATGACAGGCGGTCGTAGGTTACCTATAGAGAGGTGTGCAGTATGCCGATATCAGAAAAATGCCGTGATCATAAACGACTTGCTAAATTGCATGTAGGCCTAGTGTAATTTTTATGATGCTTTAGAAAAACCGCGATTCGCCGTATATTCGATGTGATTCGAATAATATCTCGTACACAAAATGCAATACGCCTTGTCGCAGATAAAAAAATTTCAGTTTCGTTTTTGCGATAACTTTGTCAAATGCGATACGATTTCAATAGATTTTTTCACCGCTTCATTCAGAAATAAATTGCGGAAAAGGCGCACAGCCTATTTCAAATATGCTCCTTTCACATGTTTAACTGTACAACTTTCTAATATGTTAGCCGTTTAGGTGCGTATAAAGCAACGTAACTGAACTGAACTGATATGGTTTACTTTTTGACGAACAGACCAATGGGCAAGCAGTAATGACATTGTATTACATTAGCCACCGTCTAACGGCGTCGGTGCCTTACATGATTACGCCGACGAACGAGTCAATCAATGACCAGTTTAGTTCTGCAGTTCAGTTCGGTTCGGTTCAGTTCAGTTACGTCGCTCTGTACGCGCCTTAACGAAATTGATGAAGTTTAACAATTATGGAGCCACGTTGCATCGCACCGTTTCATCGCAACGGTTGACTTGCTGTTTTTACGTCATATATCTGAAGTCAATTGGCGATTCAAATCTGAGTTTGTAGGCCTACGAGACTAAAATCGTAAAGTGCTTTCCTATAATAAGATAGGACTAATCATTTGAGTATTCGAAAAAAACTGAAACTTTTTTCAATTTTTGTTTTATTCCACGTGTACGCGTACAGGCAGATGAAAATGCACATGAATAGCATAATCCTAAACTTCCGGCTTGGCATTTTAAAAAAAGTTTCAAGTGTTTTGCTTCACGTAGTTCTCGACGTGCTAGGTGAAAAAAGTGACTTGATTTATAAACGAATAAACGAAATTAATGTCGTTGGACACAATCAGCTAGTCGTGGCGCCTCTCTAGCAAAAGGCGACTGTTGGCGACGTTCCAACCAGAGCGCCTGCGCTGCATATTACATGTAATGTATGTGGCCACGCAAAGGTGTGCGCCTGGGGCTTCCATACACCGACGTCGATCGCTATTATACAGGCAAACAGCCCATGCAGAAGCAATATCATGGGCCTCAGCGTTACTTGACTGTACCGGTATAGCCCTATACGTGATTGTGCGCATGTTACACTGCTGTGATCATACGTAGGCTTACGCGCCATAGCTACGATCTCGTGAAAGGGTCAAGCTTGCAGTTAAGATTCTCACCTGCCGGCCGGCGTACCTGTTGATTGACTTATTGCAGTCTCAGCAGCAGCCATCGATCAATTACTTACAATGCAGGTAATGGCTGTGGCTGCGTCGCAGTTGCTCTGTGCCAGGAATTATCTATAGTTAGAAATAGATCGTTTACGTCTGTCTTTTTACATTTTTATACTATTTCTGATAGGTATGTGCGCGTACATGTACTGCACTGTACACACATCTCATTGCGCTTAACGCGATGATATTTCGGCATACATGTGCCATTTGCGGCATTAGCCTGTGTAGTGTGTAATGCTATGGTGACGTAGTCACGTGAAGACAAGTTTTGTAATTTTGTATTAATGTGAAATAAAGTGAAGCAAATGTCCGTAAACAAATAAACCGCGCAGTTAGTTTAAACATTGTGGGAAGTGCAAACTTATTTGAGTTTATGGTGTGCTTTTGTTTCCGGTTTATTGTTTAATTTTTTTGTCATAACATTGTAAGTAACGATGCTACCACCAAACGTCTATCAGTGCGTCCGCGGTCAAGTTGACAACCGTCGCCAACGTCGGCTGACGGACGTCAAACGACCTGCCGGACAACGTAACGTCTACCGAGTCGTTATCTACAGGGTGCGGCAAAAAAGTAGCCCCTAAAGTTTTTCGCCGTTTTTTCAGAAACCGCCGGGTAGTTTAACTCGAAATTTTACAGTGTTATTTCCCGAAACGTTTTACATTTAAATGCCAAGTAAGATATGATTCTGATAAAAAACAACGAAATTATGGACTTCTGAACATGACCGCCTACCGATTTTTTAGCATTAAAAATGTTTAAGCTAAAAATGCTACTTAATTTTCAAACACCGGTTGGCGCATTACTGACGATGACGTCACAGTGACGCTTTGACAAACAGTAATTTATTTTCTTTATAAATTATCACTAAATTATCGTTCTTTTAAAGCAATCGCCGGCTGTCCACCGGGTTCATCTTTCAGCAGAACGACGCGTCAGCACACAAAGCGCGTAGCGCACGGAACTGGCTGCGGGCCAAGTATCCAGATTTCATCACAAAAGACCAATGACCTCCAAATTCGCCGAAAACAAACCCAGTGGACTATCGCATGTGGTGTGCAATGTTGGAGGCTTACCGCAAGCTTAAAACAAAGCCGAAAACAATTGCCGAACTCAAGGAATCGCTTCAGGTTATCTGGAGCAACCTACCACAAGGACCGATCGACAAGACTGTGAAAGACTTCTCAAATTAAGCGACTGAAGGCTTGTGTTGGAGCTTGGAGCTGCTGGTGGACACTTTGAACATCTACAGTGACAATGGAATTTTGGCATCTGATCATTAGTTAACTGTGTTGTTTGACTTGCTTTAACGATGTCATTGAACTGGTGTTGTAGTTTGAACATTTTTTCACGCTGAAAAATCGGCATGTTCAAAAATCTATAACGTTGTCAGTTGTCAAATTTTATTTGGCATTTAGTCGTACGACAACTTAGTAAATAAATGTGTAAAATTTTAGGTTAAAATGCTAAACGGTTGCTGAGAAAACAGCAAAAAAAACTTCAGGGGGCTACTTTTTTGCCGCACCCTTTATACCTACCGTCAGCGACTCAAAACTTCTCTCTTCACCAACTACTTTATCTGACTATTTCTGGACTATACTCTAACTGTTTTTTCTCTAGTGGACCTCGCAGTAGTGTATGTTACTCAAGACACTTCACAAATTTTAAATTGTGAAATCTGTCAACTGATCGATTGATCGTTTGTGTTGATGCAGTCCAGCGGCGGTCTGGATGTGTCGTCTGACGGCGCAAGGGCGGCCGGACTGCCATCTCCCAATGTCGTCCGAGTAAACAACCGTGAGTCTGAGCGCTGGTACGACTACGAGGACGACAACGATGACGACGGAACGACAGCAGACGTGACGCCACGCCGGGGTCCACCCTCAGAGCCGGCGTCCAGTGGGTCATTAACCCCCACCAAGCCGGCGGGACACCACCGACCAGGTCGCAACGACGACGCCAAGCGACAGGCCCTGGCGGCCGGTGGCGACCCCAACGACTGGTACCGACACGACCACTCCGGCCAGTCCAACGGGACCAGCGACGAGACTGCCACTAGGACCGGGAAGCGACTGTCAGGCGCGGCGAGGGACGGGGGTGGAGGTGGGTCGGACGATGTGACTCCGCTGTGGTTCGCCTCGGACGGCGTCTGGTACGACAAGAATGCCAACGACGCCGAAACGATCGGAAAATCCTCCACGTTCTCACCCAAGTATGCGCCGCAATCTTTCTGTCGTTATTAAAAGTACCAGTCTGTCTATAGAACTTAATTAATACTTTTTGAGGCCATATGTTTGCATAAACAACTAAAAAATGTCGACCCACGCAATGTCGACGTAATGTGCAGCCGTCCGTCTATGGCTGCGCTACGCAACCCTAAACCATACATTTTTTCACTCTTTGAACTGAAAATTGGTGTACCGATTACTCCAAACCTGGGGAACGCTTACCCAGGTTGTTTTTGAACGTTTTTTTTCAAGTGAAGAGCCCGTAAGAGACAGATATACGAACAGACAAACGGACGAACGGACAAGGCACGTCATGCGGCCTCGTAGGATAACCGCATAACTAAAATGTCGCCAAACATTTTTTTTTGGAATTTCGAAAAACATTTTAGCATCATTTTGCGTGCCAGGGACCGCAAACGATTAAAAATGCGTTTAAATAATATTGTAAAATGTCAGTGTAAGAGCCGCAGGCAAAACAAAATCAGGCGCAAAGTCGTAAACATTGAATACATCACTAAATAATTATGTAGGCCTACTAGTGCACTTTGCCTCACGTATTCCAGGATATCTGCGTAGTATGCACTGTACTTTAGTGTTGTTGTGTGACCGTCTTGATAACCAGTGCGCACGTGGATTAAAGTTTTACCCCCATTCAAGTCAAAAATTTATAATTCGTCGACGTGTAAAAGTTGCGACATTCTTACCTAAGTATGGGCTTGTATTATGTTTAAAAGTCTGCAGCTACGACAAATGATGACTTATACGACTTATGTGTCCATGTACAGGGTGGGCCAAAAAATGACACCAATCATTGTACACCTTATAATTTCACCAGATATTAACCAATTTTCAAAATTCTTTTATTGTCAGAATTGCGAGACAATTTGTAATAAAACTATTACTACAGATCCCACCACACCTCAAGTGTGTCGTTACACTACCTTGTGAAATGTCAGACCACGAACTCAAGCCGGCGATGCCACTGATCAACGTTGATCGAGACATGACATGTGGCCCCAAACAGCCTGGACTTAAATCCAGTCAATTATGCTGTTTGGGATGTTCTTCAACAGATGGCTTATCAATGTTGACGATTCATGACAGTCAACCAGCTGAAGCAGGCGATCGTCACTGAGTGGAGCAAACTGCCGCAGCGTTTAATTAATCGCGCTATTGGTTAGTGGCGTCGCCCGCTTGGATGCGTCGTCCACCAGCAAGGCGGACACATTAAACATTTGATGTAGGGGGCCTAAAAACTGTGAAACATAACTTTTTACACAATATCTGAGACAACAAACACGTTGTTTTTTGTTAATTTTTTAAAAATATATTGTTGCAGAAATTGTCTTGTTTTCAATTGTTACTCTCAAGACACTGACATTTCACAAAATAGTGTAGCGACACACTTGAGGTGTGGTGGGATCTATAATGACAGTTTTATTACAGATTGTCTCCTGATTCTGACAGTAAAAAAATTTGAAAATCGATTAATATTTGGAGAAATTATAAGCTGTACAAAACATAGTGCCATTTTTGGCCCACCCTGTATGTGTTTCAACGTCAGAATGCAACAGAATGCATAACTTGGCACCAAGGCTCCGCTTCGAGCTCGACCTTTTTTGCACTATTCCCCTGACACTTTAGTTAAATTAAGGGAAACAAAGAAGGTTAAAATGGGACGGGAAGGAAGGGGTCCGGAGAGTTGACGTTATGGGACAAGAGGGATTTTGAAACAGACCCACGACGCCTCTGGGACTTTCTGAAGATGATTGGGGCGTTGACTCAATCGCGCCCCACCGGAAATGAGAGAAAGAGGAGAGGAATAGTAAAAGGAAAGCAGAAGTGAAAGTATGGACTTTATCGCAAAATCTCGTGCGTTACCGCTACTTGTGGCTGGCCACTGTTATTAACGACCGTTATTGTCAGACAGAGTGTCTGTGTCCGGCTTTGTCAGCGTGACTGTACACAACTTAGCTCTTGTACGAATAACAGTCGCGTGAGCCACGTCGCCTACCGGCTTGTTAAACAACATAATTATTTTGATTTATATTTTTTATTTGTATTAATCGTGGATTGGATGTTTGATTGATTTGCTATAGGAATCGTCACGCGGACCCGGATGCGAGCGCGTACTACCAGCGCGACAAGACCGGTTCCAGCTCGGAGTGGTACCCTCACGTGCAAGGACCGACACCTAGCGGTGGCGGGGGTGAACCACAGCGAGGCACCCCACGGCGCAGCGCCGGCAGTGCGGAGGCTGATGACATCGCACGACGACTGAAGACAGAGTCGGAGGACTGGTACGTGTACGACGGACCGGGCAAGAGCCAACGGTCGCCCGTCAACGCTGAGAGGGCAGTGTCACCGGAAGTGCGACGGATGCTGGTGCGTGCCACCGGCGATGAGATGAAACAAACTCTACGCATGGAGTAACTGACGACGATCTGCAGCCAGACTTGAAGACCAGTCGCGTCCTGGCAGTGGAGGCATGCACAGTCAATTGTCCTTTCTTAAAATTTTGGCCGTCAGTAAACTGTCGGAAAACCTTCATTTTGTCACACAGTTCTTTTTCAGACCTGCAAAACTTGGGGCAAATAAACTTATTTTTTGGAAAAATCTAAGGGAAAAATTAAAATTCTAAGCATCCAAGATCTCCTCTGTCAAAAATTTTCTGGCTGTCTGTCAAACTTTTGTCAAAAATTTTCGGTGTTTGTCTGACAATAGTAACTTACTGCCTCGCCTAATTTTTTTAGCTTACGACGCCGCTATCAAAGACTACTGGCGCTCCTTCGTAAGCATCAATTTCCACTGTTTCGATTTGTTGGACGACATTTCGCGCAACTAGCCGTATACAACATCTGTTGTGATTTGTCGTAGGCTTTGGATTGTAGGCTACGTGGACAACAAACCGGCGACACATCGAATCAAGTGGAGTGTGGGTTTAAAATAAAATTTTTTTAAATTTCTGTGTATAGGACATTATTACAACAGTGCGTTTATATGCATGTATTTGTATTTTATCGATACCCCGCGTCGACTAATCATTAATATCGTATACTATTTTATAACTCTGTTTGCTACCTATACTGCAATCGTATATGTTTAGGATTAATATTTTGTCGTTTCGTATTGTGTTCACCATAGGTCCATTGTATACACTCACATCAAATCATATGTCTGCTATTTTCGGCAGATTCTTTGCACTGCATTTATATCGCTGTTTTGTTGCGCTCTGTGTGTTTTGTAACATTTTTGTCCATGAAAATTTTGTATAATGAACCAAAGTGTCGTGCGTTGTTCTTATTTAGCATAAAAGAAATAAGTCAGCATGCAAAAAAATCTGGCAATTATTGTTTCTCAAAAAAAAAATCACACGTGTCACGTCACATCATCTTTATTACAGCATGTGCTCACAATGTCTTCCTGCAGCATGCACGAACACAAGCGGTAGACGTTGACGCCAATCGCCAACAGTATGTTCAGTAACACGCGACCCAGAGCAGGTTACTCGCTGTTTATGCGTCATTTCAGTTTGTCAACTTACGATTTTAAAATGAAGACAAAGTAATAGATTTTCCATGATATTGTGGTTTCAGTAACTTTCTGAGCCGACGCATGCGCTACCCAGTATGAATTCATTGTTGTAAACGGCCAAACTACGACTTACGTCACTCTCGCTCGTCCATCTACTCATTCCTCTTTAAAAATTACCAGTCGTTCCTTTCGCTATGCATCACCTCATCTCTGGAATCAATTGCCTCATTCACTTCGTCAGCCACGTCTTGA
>Ga0056128_1001038_pt1 | contig 29265 bp, 9 predicted proteins | sample WorMetLIZISLAND2_FD_71113 | JGI IMG/M metagenome (GOLD analysis project Ga0056128, IMG submission 71113) | Marine gutless worms symbiont microbial communities from Max Planck institute for Marine Microbiology, Germany - Olavius geniculatus... ... | reverse complement strand
TCGATGCCCGTCACGTGAGTCGACATTTCGAACTTCCACCCGAGTCGGTTGCAGACGTGACGTAAACAGTTGTTGGCCTTGCGATTTGGTTGGCCTCTCACTTTCCTGGCCCGTCATCATTCAGGTCTATTTATAAATTTGGTTCGTCAAAATCCAGGTCCGTCATAATCCACCACTGCGATTTGGTCCGACAAAATCAAGGTCCGTCAAAATCCAGTCCTGCAAATTCAGCGCCCCCAAATTTAAGCAGTTAACAAAAACAAGAAGGCGCGAGAAAAACGATCGATGGACGGGATGTGAGAATGAGTTGTCTGGCGATGGCATAGGCTTTTAAAGTAATCGCAAAAACGGGTGATCTGCAAACGTAGGCCTAGATCTCAAAGACAACCAGAGGTCAATATCGATCCAAATTCCTAAAGCACGCATACCGGTATGGTTATTGTCACTGCTGAATGCATGCAATAGTTCGTGTATTACTCTTGCATTTCGCTGCAAATGAACGTTTTCATATTTGGCGAATGTTCAGATGGAAAAGAAGTTGTTCCTGCCAATGCGCGCACTGTGCAGTTTGCAGTCATTTTTGCATAAAGTTGCGAAAATCAGCACGTAAAACCAAAAAATAAAAAAGTGTTTTATTTTGGTGGAGCGTTTTGTTGATTTTCTACATTTTAATACAAATTTTAAAAATTAATTTAATACAATTATCGTTTGACAGGTAAACAATGAAGAAACAAACGCATTGGCGATGGTAAATGCCAGCAATGCTAAGTGTGATACGGTACAGACTACGGACTGCTCGCTCATGAGACAACGTCGTACACAGCACTCGGTCACGCTAGATCAGCCATGCGAGTCGCTGTATCGGCGTGAAGCCAGTATAACGCAGTGGAGGGCGTGTTCGTTACATCGACCTCAACTCAGCTATTCTACATGTAGGAGTTGTACAACGCCTTGCACTAGGCGCATATGGAATTGTATCTAAACGTGCAACCGAACCATGTAATACTAAAATTTTAGAGAATGTACCTGACTGCAGAGAGCGAGGGGTATCCACGGTAGCAGCCCATTATTCAACAGGTAGGACAGTAGGTTGTTTATTCAACTGAAATGGTTAGAATGGCGGCATACCGACTGTAAGTTAAGGTTATCACAAGTTAGTATACAAAATGAATGTACGTTTCGGACGGCAGATGTTAGCCGGATTAGATATAGACTTGCAGGCTTAACTTTTGTCATAAATCTTGCACATGTTGTTTTTGGACTGGAAATTTTAATTGAATAACTGTAAATTAGAACATATCAGAAATATCGCCAAATTTCTTTTAGTTCTAACCTTTGGTAAAGGTGGGATTTGTATGGTATTTTAGTGAGTTTACAGAAGATTTCTTAAGCATTTAAGTTTGCACTATTTAGTTTAAGCCAAACCTGGCGAAAAATGCATTCAAGTTAACACAAGTAAGTGTAGGCTACTCAGTTACATTATGAAACGAATGGAACTCTCAGATAGCATACATGTTTTCGTCGTAAATAACACTTTTCCTGAAACGATATTGCTGCAAATGCTCTGAAGTTAAAACTTTGCGAATAGGTGTTAAGATTATGGTGGACAGTTGATAACCATACAAACCGGTATAGGCAAGCAAAGCCACATCTGACCCAAGGTCATGCTGGTCGATAGTCGGTCAGACAGCCGACAGCGGACGCACAGACAAAACCAGAGTCAGGGTGCCTGACAGCAAGGGTTGCTATATAGCTAGGCTAGCAACATAGCAAGCCAATAGTTTACGGCCAAAGCTGAGCTAAAGACCCCAGTGTCGAAGGAACTTTGCTTGTTTCTGTTTCAATGCTTCAAAAGGTTTGAACAGTACAGATCTTTATGGAAAACCCATCTCAAAGTTACGGAGCGTCACCTTCCATATGGGATTACACAGTGTTTACTGCCACCTTCCACCAGTCGCGGGTGAACGTGCCTGCCTCAACCCCAGCCAGACTGGCCGCTACTCGATTTATGCATTTACCCCGGAGGAATAGAAGGCTGAGTTGACCTTGTTGTTTGTTATATACAGAGATGGTTTTCCTGTCCGCAGACAGTCACCTATTCAAGTAGTAACCACTTGATAGCGACCCGACCTGGAGCCGAACCCACGACCTCCCGATCATCAGTCCAACATTATACCGATATACTGCCAAGGCAAGGGTCTAAGGCACGTGCATTATCATGTTAATGCTGATATGGCACGTGTATCGTGCGTGTGTAGCGAGGAGTAGGTGACGACGATGCGTTATTACGTTTATCTGATCGCGTTCTTCGTCAGCGTCGTCTTGGCTGTACTCGGAGGCGTCGCTTTCCGCTACCTCGAACTCGAGAATGAGTCACGCAGTGCAAAAGAAGCTTACACCCAGCTTCAGCAGCTTCTTGGTCAAAGTTTTGCTAAAAACACGGCTTGCATTTAGTTTGTAATGCTGCAGTAAGTTTGCTTAAGTTCTCACGGCTACTGTTCAGTGTGTGAGGTTGTTTTTATGTGTTGTTGTGTAATACTATTACATAAGATGCCATATTGTAAGAAATAATTTTTTGCCCCGTTTCTTTTTTTCTGCCGGCTGCAATCGGAAGCACCAAAAATTACGCTTTAGGTGCCTGGGATTTTGTCGTTGTAAGCTCATTGTTGTCGTTGCCTTTGTAGCGGACAAGCCGTGCCTGGAGACGGGCGAAGTGGCGTGGATGGAGCAGCTGATATTGGATGCGAAGAAGGGCGGCATCCGCATCAACAAGGACTTGACAATTGAAAACATCACGAACTGGGATCTTCAGAGCACAATCTTTCTCGCGCTTCAGGTCATGGGATCTGTTGGTAAGTCTGATCCAAAAAAACTACAAGAAAGGCAAAATCCGCACTCACCGGATGGTCGAAAAACTGACACCATTACCTTAAGATAATACCACGTGAACTACAATACACCAGATATTCATTATTTATACTGCTGGAACAATTTTAACGGTGTTACTAATAATTATTCAGAATTTCATTGTGCTCATTTGTTTGCAAAAAATGACAATTCTTTCGGAACTCAGCGTTTTTCCAAACGCAGACTGTAAATTAAACAGCGTTTGTCATTAAACCTCTAGTTAATTTAACCGTCGTGATAAAATTACAATTTATTCGTATAAAATCAAAACTTTGACAGACAAAGAATAAGCCATTTAATAAAAATAATAAGTGAATAAGCAAAAATTGCAAATATAATGCAACAACCAAGAAAGAAATGCTAAACACCTAAAGGGTGTCATTTTTTGGCCCATTGTATATATAGACCGACACATCATTAAACTCAAATTAAAATATATTTGAAATTTTACGTCGTTGTTCAAAAAGACACGAGAAATCGTCAAAAAGCGAAATTAATTTTTTATCGCCAGATTACGTGTTCTTTCGGTCTTCAACACTTCGAGGCATCGTGCCCAGCGAAGCGCTCAAGAGTTGCGACACTCCCAAAACCGCAGTCGAATGGGGAGAGAGCATCTTCATTTCGGCGTAATATCTTCGATCTCTACGTTTGCGTATTTGTACAAATTTCTTGGAATAGTACCTAGTGTGAGATGCAAGTGCTCTGTGTACGTGTGTGGTCTCCAGGCTATGGCAATGCTCCGCCGCTGACAGCCGGTGGCCGTGCGTTCTGTGTCTTGTACGGTCTGTTTGGTCTACCGCTGTTCATCATCGCAGCATACGGCATCGGCGACCAACTGTTCAGCGGCATCGACAAGCTCAGACTGCGAGTGTACGACCGTGTGCTTCACCGCAAGGCTCCTCCGCGCAAGTCTGTAACACGCATAGTGTATAATTATGATAATCATGCACAAGCGTCGACTCCGCATAAGTTTTAACCTTTTTACGCGCAAAAGCAGCTACTGCTTTCGGAGCGTCTTAGCCATCGCAATTCTGTCCGTCTGTCTGTCACACGGGTGGATCAATCAAAACCAGTGCAAGCTAGGATCACCAAATTTTTACCGTCGGCTGCCTGGAAGACTCTAGTTTCAGGAACCGTAAAGCTTTACCATAAATTCCAAGGGGGTCACCCCGAACGAAGGCGCTAAATGAGAGGGGGTGGGACAAATTTATGATTTTCAGTCAATAAGTCGCTGTATCGCAGTAACGGTGCGAGATAAGGCTTAGGAAATAATAGGAAGTCCCACACTGGCTCTCGATTGCCACCGAATTCAATGACATTGAATGATCTTAAACGCCAAAATAGGGTTTTTATGAATTTTTTTGGCGATTTCAGGCTGCGAGACAAGTCTATATCATTCACAAGGTGGCGCCACGCAACTATCGTTATGCGATCCATATAGAGAATTTGGTATTTGTATATTATAGGGTATTTACACGATCCAGTAAACGTCCAGCAAACTTCTAGCAGACGTCCAGCAAACGTCTAGCTCCATTATAACATGGCAGCAAACGTCCAGCAAACTTCCAGCAAACGTTTAGCAAACGTCCAACATTACGGTTGCTGGAAGTTTGCTGGATCGTGTAAACACCCCATTAACTTAGCGTGAACACCCCAATTTTCAGCTAAACTACTGAACAGGAACTGTTATAGGTTTTCGCGTGTCTCGTAAGCATTAGCTCAAATGTCTTGTTTTTCCAGCAGCTTGTCGTCGACGTTGCCGTTGTCACGCGTAATCGCCATGCTGCTTTGTTATGCACGATCGACACAGCAGCACGGTGACTTCAAAGTGTAAGCGAGACAAAAAGTAATTTATCGTGTGCCTTAGGGGTAATGTTTATCCCTCTCGCTTTAAATAATACATGGAGTCAGCTGATAATAGTTGTCAGATTTGCTAAATATTTTCTACAATTACGCCTATTTTAACACTTTCGTACACCAAAATAGTTAACGTTGCGCAACAATTTTTAAATGCGCTGGTGAAAAGGCGGCTTACGGCGCTTCCCAGACTTTCTAGTCCGCTGCAGAGGGGACACCCCTCGCTATTGTCACGCTTTTGCCGTCTCGATGTTTCGATGTTTTGGGGCATCGATACGCTATGCTGGTAGTAATTATTGTTATTAGTTGGCGCTTGTGGTATCGCGACTGTCCATACACCGTTAGTCACCTCGGACGCCAGTAACCACTAAGAGTGTTCTTTATGGCGTTGTCAATGTTGTCCAGAGCCATCCCGCGACAGTTCACCCGATTTATTTGATCAACGCAGAATAGCGCCGAGCGGCGGCGGCGGCTCAGCTTAAATTTGCACCAAGCTGATCGACTTGGACTGCTCGTTCCCGTGAAATAGCCAGTGGTATCCACATCCGTCGTCATCATTTAAGACTAGTCGGCCTAGCCCAAATAGCCCAAAAGCTATCCCACGTAGGTTAGAAGACTGAGTCGAGTCAACCTGGATGGCTGGTTAGATACCGAGATGATTTTTACAGTGATGTTTTAGCAGCTATTTTAACTCTTTACCGACCCCAAATTTTTAGCTTAGAGCTTTTTTTATTATTTTATTGTCCTTTTTATGTATACCGTGAGTATGATTTTATAGTACAATAAGTAAATAAATAGAAAACTCAACTTTTGATTAAATATTATGTTGTTATTTCATCATAACATAGCATTGGCCTACACAAAAACCATACACGCATGCACAGCTTGTCCAGTGATCAAAGGAAACCCATTTGATTTTACACAATTACTCAAAATGTGGTAAGTAAGTAATACTTTAATGTACATGTTAAAAGTGTATGCAAACATAAAAAAGTTTTTCAATGAAATACAGTATACCGTAGGCCTACAAAAACTTGTGTAGCAATAGAAAGTCACAAATATGCCGTTTCGTTGCAGGTCGAACAGCGGTTTGGCTTTCATACTGACGGCGTTTACGGCGATCGGTTTCGTCGTGTTTATAATCGTTCCTGCATCAATCTTTTACTCGTTGGAAGACTGGGCGTTCGGCGAGGCGCTTTACTGCTGCTTCATTACAGTCCTTACCATCGGCTACGCAGACTTCGTTCCGGGTAAGCGTGGGACATCATTCTGTCGAATTCTGTGCAACATACACTGTGTTTCATAAAAATGAGCTCTTTTTGATTTTTTTTCATAATTCACTCAAATGATGATCAGTTTATACAACATTTTTACCAGTTGTAGCTGAAGAAATATTGATTCAAATTATTTAAACAAAATATGGCAGTTGATTAAATTTTCTTTGCTAGTCATGACGTAATGCTAACGTCATAATGTGTCGTGAGTACAAGCTTGCTTGTCTCAACCGGTGCTGTCAGATGCTACCCTGCTTTGATGGTGAACTTAATTTGGTTCGCAAATTAAAAATATTTATCGTTTCAGTACTGAGCAACATGGGGACATAAAATCAGGCGTCTCGCGATCCAAAAATGCAACCGTTTTGCAAGCTTGGCGTGCTAGGGTGCTTGGCGTGCTCGAACATGTGAAAGTAAATGCGATTGCTTTGCACTTTTTTTGTGGCTGCAACTGTAAAACTTCAAAAATTTGTCATCAGCGAACAAGATTTTTCACCATCGCGGCAGGGTATAGCAACTGACAGCACCAGTTGAGACTAGCAAGCTTCTACCCGTGACATATTATGACGTCAGCGTTACATTACGACTAGCAAAAATATTTAATCAACTGCCACATTTTGTTAAAACATGTTAAATCAGTATTTCTGTAGCTACAACTGGTAAAAATTTCATGTAAATTGATCATTATTTGTGTGAATTATGAAAGAAAGAAAAAGGGATTCTTTTTATGAAACACCGTGTATACGCAAATATTACGCACGACACTTTAGTTATAGGCTGCACGTTGCATTGTGCCACTTTGATTTCAGCTACTAACGTAAATGGAGTCAAAAGTGAAAATGTTTCTTCTAAGGTTGTTAGCAATACTGGCAAAAAGTATTGCGATAGCAATAGCAATACTTTGTGAAAAAATTATTGCAATACTGATTGCAATATTTTTTCCAAGTCATTATTGCAATACTATTGCAATACTTTTTGCAATACTTTACTATCTGCTCCCTCAAATAAATTATGATTTTTGTGGCGGTGTTCAACTTTTTCTAAATTTTTGGGTTTACTACATACTACGTGATAATGTGGTCAACACAGAATTTAAGCTATAAACAACTCATGTTGACGTGTTACTTTTTGTTTTGTCTTTTTCACTTGATCGAACAAAAGAATACAAAAATTCTTTGTATAATTAAACAACATCCCAACGATTAGGAGTGTATTTTACACCAAAAAAGTATTGCTTCCAACTTCCAAGTATTGCAATATTTTAGTCTTAAAAGTATTGCAATACTACATGCAATACTAAACATGCAACCAGTATTGCAATAATTGTTGCAACACTAAAAAGTATTGCAATATTTATTGCAATAATTGCAATACTGCAATATTAACAACCGTAGTTCCTTCGCATTTAACATTGCATTAACAGCGATGAACGCTCAATATCACTTAAGCCTTGTCGTTTTCCGTCCGCGATGTTTTCGCAAAACCTATGGTAGGCTTGGACAAGTCTTTACCAAACCTTGGTTTAGGTAGGTCTGAAAATCAAAGTTGCATGAGCAGCGGACAAAAATACTCTGACATTTTGTCACCTTATACAGCAGTATCGATGTCAACAATGCCTAAAACCAACGTATATTACGTATATTACCAAACCGAATTTGTTAGTAAACGCCTCATTTATTCAAGACTCTGTAGCTTTAACTAGTACAATTTTTCACGATGAGAATATAAACAAAAAAAAAACAGAAAAAAAATTCGGTGAACCGACGTTCGACGCGTTCTGGTGCTTCAGAGAATGTGATTATACAATTTACCATTTCGTGGTCTTTCCTGCCAGCAATGACCGGTGTTATGTTAATGCTGAGCAGGCGAGGACGCGCCTGTCGGATACAGGACGTGGTATCGACTCGGCGTCGGTGTGTGGATTCTGCTTGCTTTGCTCTGGTTCGGCGGCATCTTCTCTGCCATCCGCAAACTGCTCAAGTACGACGAGATTCACAAGCCGTTCAAACTCAGAACCGACGAAGACGACAACCCCAAGAAAGTACGCAGCAGCAATCATTGTTTACTCATTGTTTGGCACTGAGCTAGTACAAGTAAAAACTTATTATTAGCCTCATTTAATTAACCGACCGTACTTACTTAACGGTCCAGCTTATCGCACGGGACACGGTGTAGTATCGTGTATTGTGTTGTATTCATTGTAGTCGCGCTTGTTGAAGAGATGGAAGAAGCATTTCGATCGCCAATGGCACAAACGTCGGGGTGGCCGGCGCTCGCACCAGTATCTGTACAATCACCCCACGAGACTTTCAGGGTTTGCTGGCCCTGCAGAGCGCGTCGTTCCCATGGACACTAGGCCTGTGTACTCGTGTAACTGTCCCGCTGATACAGCGACTGCGTACGGTGAACATGTCTGTCGTCCGTGCACAGTATCGACGCTCGGCGTCAACGTACCAAACTACTGCACCACACCCAATTGCGTCAGTGCTGTTCACGTCAGAAGCTGAACACTGTCCACCCATGTCCAGAATGCCATCTTACAAATGGACTCTGTTGTATTAACCTGTTTTGCGCTGTTGTTCTGCACCACTGTTAGTCAGTTGTTGAAATGTTCGTGTAATTAAAGAAATACGTCAACCCAGTGCCGACATATTATGCGGCCGTCCGCCTAATTTTAATTCTGACCCTAATTCTCACCTTCAGTATTTTGAACTCTTCTATACTTTCGGGAACGGTTTTTAACGTTTTTTTGGTTTTTTAATTAAGAGCTCGTACGGGACAGACGGACAGACAGACGGACATATAGACGGACGCCTAAGAACCGTAGGCCTAATGTGGTGTGTTAGGACGGCCGCAAAATAAATATGTAGATAGTCATATTGGACGACGGAGCTAAGAATTAGTTACAGTAATGTTACGTTAAAAGTAAGTGTGCTTTTAAAGTAGCTTTCAAAATTTAAGAACTGGTGTTAATGATCTGACGTCTGTGGCGTTTGCATTTCGCAGGCGACTCAAAACACATTTTGTCGTCTTAAAATCATTTTAGGTGTTTTGTGGACACTAACAGTAAATAATTTTTCATAGTTGGATTTAAAAGTAGTTTATACAGTTCTACTACTTTGACCCTTTTAGCAAATTTTGACGATTTGATTGATTGATAAACTGAAGTAAATTATGATAGCGTGTGCATTGTAACAAAACTTCCAATAGTCGTCGTACAAAGTATTTTCAGAAGCATCAACTGTGTAACTAACGCGCTATCGGTTTTCTAGTAGACAGCGCAAGAGTAAATTAATGTCATTTACAGTAACAGTTACAGTTGCTTAATGCAGCTGAGCTGCAATAAGTATTCTTATAACTTTCAAGCATTGCTAATAATGCAGCAGTTATTTTCAGTTGTTACGCATTAATAATGAGTAATCTAACGTGCTTTGTATTTTTAACGAACATCAAACGAAAATGAATACAATTTAAAAACGAAAACTAAATAAAAAAATGTTCAGTTTTCATAGACGACATAAAATTAAAAAATAAGCTTTAGCGTTTAGGAGATGGCCGTCATAGTTTGTTATTTGTATTACAATCGTTAATCCTAATGTTTGTTTTATAGGTTACACATGTTTTGCTTTGATTTGTTGTTTAATCAACGATTGCCTTGTTATAACTGTCATTATGACAACAAACGTGTCTGTGTTTGTGTTTATTAACTACAGGTAAAATATGAAAAAAATTTTAGACTAAAATAACAGCAAATGACAGAAAAAAAACTTATTACAAAGAACTGATTTAGCCTTAAATCATTATTTAGCTAGTGTGCAAGTGACCATTAATTCATAAATTTTGTGCAGTCTATTAGATAAACTGACAAACAATACAATTAAAATAACAAAAACATAAACAGATCGGCTGACCAAAAAAACATAGCCTATAGTTCTTCGCTAGGCTAAGTCTCACACACATTAATGTAAGCTTAATATTTTTTGCGGTAAGAATAATTATGATTTATAATAAGATTAATTAATAGGCATAACCGTTTTTAACAATTAGTAAAAGTGCAATTTTTTAAATTTTTAATCAAAGTCACGCCTTTAAGAATGCATTATAAAGTAGTTAAAAATGTAATAATTAATAATCACTTTCGTCGAAGAACGTGACTGGATAAAACAAAACTTAAACTAATGATAACGTTTTAAATGCAATTGTAACATCTGTTAGCTGAATAACTTGAGTTGATAAAACGTGCTTTTCTTGTACAGTTATTAGTTTCACTCATAATTAACGATTAATTTATTGTTGATATTTTAACAGTTAACTAAACCATTGCCAGCTCTACTTTTACGCCTTGCTGTTCTCGAGTTATGAACCCGTACGCGACAAACAAACGGACGGACAAACGAGCAAGACCGGTAATGCGGCCTATCAGAACGACCACATAATAAAACAAACGACACTGGTCTGGGATTATTTTAAAAATCTGTCTAAGTAGCTGCCAATAAATGATTAACGACCACTGCTTGATCAGCTGCAGTAGCATGATGGCCTATGGTGACTGTTGCCTAGCAACCAGTTGCATCAATAGGTAAATAGTAAATACTTCTGCTGCTGCTGCCGCCGCCGCCGCCGATCGGCTTTAGCAGGAGACTGCTAGGCTATTGAAGACAGGTACTGTACAATGGCGGCCGTGCGTAAACCTGCAAATAATAAGAAAGATAGAGTCAAGAATAAGAGCTTGAACTGCGCCGATGCTAAGTCGTATTTATGTCAAGCCACGTCAAAGAACGACACCAATCTGTACGTATATACAATCCGTTTTATATAAATGAAAAATTATTAACCGGCTGTTAATCGCGTATTTGTTGCTGGTGTAATGAGCTTGTGTTCATTCACTGTTCGGTTGCACACGAACCTGCAAAGATTACGTTAGCGACAATGACCCGCGGCCCTGTTCGCTGAACTTGCTAAAGCAAAGACGCCGAAAAAACCTGTTTTAACTTTCAAGTAGCCGTAAACAGCGTCGTGGGTCGAAAAAGTAAACGGGCAAGAAGTTGCATCACATCGCAGAAACTGTAAATTTTCGACAAAATTCCGACAGCTGATAATTTCCGACGGAAATGATTACAGATGCTCAAAAGTTTAATTTTGCTCTTAAATTTTCCTACAATGGGTTAAGGTTGTTCAGCCCTAAATAGACGAAAATTGTTTGACACGATTTTCCAACAATTTTTCAACAGCCCAAAATTTAAGGGACATTGCCCCGCTCCCCCACCGCCACGATGCCACTAATTATACAGCAGCCGTTCATAAATGTACAGTCGTACTCGCACTTACACGCAATTATGCATCTTTATTGGCTGTCTCTGGTTCCTTACTTAGTCTAGGATTAAATAAAGATTAAGAGTGAGGTAAATATTAAAGACAGAGGCTACTTGTCGGTATTTTTGTTACTCTTTATTTCTAGTTTCTTTTGGTATTTGTACGCCACAACAACTGATGGCTAGCAAGCTGGGAAACGAAGACAGCGCTTTGAAACAGTTATAGACACTTAAGACAGTAGCCTACGCTGTGGTGCTAAATTTATAATACTTTATGCAGATTTTTATCGTACATCGTATGACAACTGTAAACACAGTCCTGTCATTGCAATTTTGTTTGTTCGTTCTTGTGTCTATATCACATTCGTGGACCACGCGAAGAAGGCTTAAAATGCAAAATTGTGACATTGGCTGTACGGTTTAGTAGGCCTAATCACTGTGATTTTTTTGCAACATTTTACAGTCGTGAATGGCGTCAAATGGAGTACTCCTAAAGTGCTGATGAACGTAAAAATTTCGACAAATAACTCAAAACGGCGCGAGCTAGAATTTTCGTCTACAAGCCACTAGCCAGAGTGCCACTAATAAAAAAATGCCCTTGATGACCTTGAACGCCAAAATAGGGATTTTGATTTTTTGTGGATTTTTGGCGATTTCGCGCTGCGACACAAATTTCAAGCACGAATTGAGACGGACATGGAGAAACTCCGTATGAAATTTTCAGCATTGAACGTAGATTTCGACAGTTTAAGTCTCGATTTTTTTAGGTTCAAAGAAACCTGCGCACGAGGGCATCAAAGAGCGGTACCCCCGTAAAAGTCGTTATTTTACCGTTGTCGGCCAGTCTTTCGTAAAAACGGTTGCAGATAGGCATGGGCATGCTGCCTATCACAACAAGCACTAGTGACGAGCTTTTCAGTCGTATCAACATCGATGACTTTGAAAGATTCTGAACTTCCAAAATAAGGGATTTTTATTGATTTTTTTGCGATCTTTAGCTGCAGCGCACACTCCAAGAATTAAATGCGACGAAATGGCTAGAGATAGACTGACAGTTTGCGAACAAAAACTGCTATAGGCTTTCGCGCGTCTCGTGAGCATTAGCTCAAAAACTTTTTGTATTATGTTTTTACTGTTAGTGAGTGTGAGTGTTGTCCATTTTATTTAAATAAGCGATTGATTGATCAATTGATAATGTAGGTATGATCACCTGACTCATCTGCTGGCAAAGTTGCTGGACGAGCGGCCGCCGAATGCCGTCGAACTGTTTGAAGACTTCAGTCGAAAAGTGAAAGAAGATAGATTCGTCTCGCAGGCCGACAGCCTTCACGACCGTCCGGACAAGTCTGCCGAGAGTCTGCTGGCCGAGACGCAACTCAACTTGTTCACGGTAAGTTACAGCAGCCTGTCTGCTCGCGAACTTTGTCAAAATAAATTGCTGTGACGTTTGACACGTAACTTTCGCGGTTTAATCCAGAGATTACTTTTTCGGCGAAGAAATATTAAAAAAAAATTTTTATTGTTTTTTTTGCTGCGTTAAGATACGAAGCTCGAATTGAAATTAATAGCAAGTAAATGGAAAATTATTTGAATTTACCTAACGTGGTATATAAAAAATAGGAATAATGTAAAAATCACAGAAGATGTCTTCTGTTAACCGTAGCATGTGGCATCGCTTGACAGGTACGATTCAGTAACTTACACAAGCAATTTTTTTGGTTTCTGTGCAATATATTATTAAATAACAGTTGATCATTATGCTTATTTGCTGTTTGTCATTATTTAGTAAAATACATCATGCTGTTTGACTGCACAGTTCATTTACTGCAATATTATAATTTTTTGCAATATTGGGGCAAAACGGCTATTGGGTGGCCATTTTGCCCCAAGTATGGGGCATAATGGCCACCCATACAATTTATACATATTTTTATTTTTTTGTCTTTGTGCTATGCTCGCATGAATATAACTAATGGGCATGCTTACCTATATTAGCAATGATGTCATAAAACTTTTTGTAGGTTCAAAGTATGTATTTGACAATGTTCCGTAGACATTTTTGGTTAAGGTGTTCGTTTTGCCCCACGCTACCCTATTGTTCACAATGTCGTCCGTCAGTTTGCCAGTTTATCTGTCTTTTTAGTACTAACTCACAGCTCAATAAAAGAAAAACTTAGAAATACCGAAATTTGTATAAACATTCTCCAGGGGCACTAGGAATAACCGGTGTGTCATTTTTTAATTCAAAAAAATCAAATGTCTGGTTTAGAGTTGCGCAGTAGGTGTGTTCGCATAGTTAGGCGGACGGTCGCATATTATGTCGGCAGTGGGCCGATGTTTGTAGAGAGATGTGGAGGGCGGTGCGGACGAGGATCACGATCATGCGGCTCTTCCTAACCTCCTGCAGCTGAGTTTCTACTTGGAGCAGGCGGGCGTCGGTCTGAGCCGCGAGGAGATGATTCGAGTCTGGTTGGCACTCAGGACCCTCGTCGAGTCGCAGCCTGTCGAGCACGTGCGCTTCTGGGGCAAGATTTTCGGCACTGAACGAAACTACATCGTGGCCGAGGTGCAGTGGCGCGAGGGCGAGGGCGACGACGACGAAATGGAGGTCCGCGATGCGAATAAATATGCAACACTAATACTAATCGTATATGTCTTAACCAGTGGCGTATTTAAGGGGGAGAGGGCTACGGTGCGATGCCCCTTCTCTTTGGCCCGAACATGAAAATTTTTTTACAGGCGACTTCATATCAAAAATGCGTTTTTTGCCATTTTTTTAGCAAGAACTGCAAACCTCAACAATGTTTGATGTCTTCTTTCATACCGATACAATATGCGATTAAAATCACCATGTGAGATTGCATCTGATAAGACGCGCCGACGTCGCCGAGCGCTTTTGAAAACCAGCTGCAAGCCGTATAGGCCTATAATATTTCGCGGCGGCTGGGTTTAGTGTCCATGGGTGAGTGACACGGCACTGACATGAAACCAACAACAAGGCAGTCTGCGGCTGGCTGGCGCACGCCGTGGGCGGTGGTTAATTAATATTTTAAAATGTCAGATCTGAGTTCAAACCGAGATGAACAAGCCCACAACTTCCATAGGCTACAGCAAATGAGATATAAGCCTACCCAAATGAGATATGCCTATTATTGCACGTAACGCGACTATGGCAGCTAGAAGTCAAAGAAGTGATAGACAAAACGTGACTATGAGCTCAGCTTAGTCATTAGCGAGTGGAGACGATAATGGCAAAGCGTCGGACCGCATACGTTTTACGATGTCAAATGTCAAAGACACGGCGCACCGCTTGCAAGCGACGACATCTGCCACGACCAATGGATCAAGCATTTTGATGACGACAGACCGGGTTTGGCACGGCCCATTTATTATTATAGGCCTACTGTAGTCCTATTGTGCCTGTTGTGAAGTTTATTGCTTTTTAATAATTTACATTAATCCGTGACGATGTTTTGCAGCTTGCTAAACTTTATTTTTTGCTTAAACAACACAAATATCTGTGATTTTCTGCGTTTCCAAATTTCAGAAAAATGGGTGAATTTGCGTCTTTCATTGAGCGTTCAAAAGCAAAAAGTGTTTCAGGGCTCTGCCCCTGGACCCCGCTGTGGGCTCCGCCCCTAGACCCCCGTTATAGGCTTGCGCTCGGCACGCTCGCCGTGGCCCCCTTTGCCAAATCTTACATACGCCACTGGCCTTAACACAACGAATGCGATGCGGACCTACGTAGTGCCGTGTCATTTAAATTGACAAAAAATTAGTCTAGATTGACGCATATTGAAAGTGTGTGATCATTGATCAGAAGAGATGTGAGATGTCTGCAATCACTCAGCCCTTTTTGCACACTGCTAATGTTAGTCTCGCATGCATTTCTGGTGCCCGGAGCAATGAGGAATTTTAGACAAAGCTTCCCACTTAGTCGCGTTTGAGTTTCGCAGAAGACAATGCAAGCAATTTTTTGGCATGTACTCTACGGTGAAAAATGTTTTTTAACTTAAATATACTAATATACGTTTGTCGGCTGGCTCCGGGACTCTTTTCCAGACTTCACTATCGATTGAAAAAAGAGGGAAATGAGAAGGAAAGACGCGATGCGCTTAACTTTTTTGTCTTTATTTTGGTGGGTGTAATTTTGCAATTAGGCTAAATTGGATATTTCAGAATTTCTAAGCGGAATTGTTGTGCGTATTGTTGTAGCTGATGGAAGAACAGATTGAAGAGAGAGATGACAAGGACAAAGACTACGACCTACCAGACGAAGGTTGCTTTCCGTTGTTTGTAAAATTAGCAGCTTTTTGTTTTGTTTCTGGTTAAACAGTCACTAAGTATAATTATAACGTGTTTAGTTTTTATGTTTGTGTACAAGCTAATTCAGCCAGCTAAGTAGTTCTGTTGATCAAATTTGATCATATTTTTGTCTGAAAATTGGCCGTACAGAATTAAACATATAATGATGATGATGATGATGAGTCGAAAAAGTTAGTGTTCGCCCACTCTTACAGCAAAAACAGTCACGAGTGTGATAATAGAAATATGCTTTGGCAAACAGTTCAGTTTTTACGCGCGAAAGCAGATACTGCTTTCAGCGCGTCTTAACCGACACAATTTATTATTCTGTCCGTCTGTCCGTCCGTTCGTCACACGGGTGGATCAGTCAAAAGCGGTGCAAGCTAGGATTACCAAATTTTTACCATCGGCTGCCTGGAATAATCTAGTTTCAGGAACCGTAAAGCTTTTCCATAAATTCGAAGGGGATCACCCTGAACGAGGGCGCTAAATGAGAGAGCGGTGGGCAAAATTTGCGATTTTTGGCCAATAAGTCGCTGTATCTCAGTAACGGTGCAAGGGCCTAGGTTATATTAATCACTAATAAGAAGTCGTACACTGGCTCTCGATTGGCGCCGAATTCAGTGACCTTGAATGACCTTGAATGCCACAATAGGGGGTTTTATGGATTTTTGGCGATTTCGGGCTGTGATACAAGTCTATATCATTCACAAAGTGGCGCCGCGGAACTATCGTTATGCGATCCAGATAGGGAATTTGGTATTTGTATATTAACTTAGCGTGAACACCCCCATTTTCAGCTAAACTACTGAACCGGAACTGCTATAGGCTTTCGCGCGTCTCGTGAGCATTAGTTAAAATTTCTTGTTAGTTCACGCCGGAAAGCGCATGGCAGATGACAGTTATTTAAACAGCCAAAAAATGCTCCTTAATTTGCACTGATTTTTGTTCAGCCGGTTTTCAGCACGCTGTTGTTGACATGTTGGTTGTGCCGGTGCGCAGCTGAGACGGAAGTGCAGGATTTTATTCCTAAGCCGAACTACAAGCGGCCTCCAGTCGTACCGGTGGAAGAACAACGCACTGGAGCGAACAAGATGTCGTACTTCGTCTGCAATGAGCCCGGGGAAGCCTGGATTCGACTGCCGGCTGTCACTCCTGCGCAGATTGCCACGGCCAGGACGATGAAAAAGTTCTTCACCGGACGTCTCGACACCCCGGTACAGAGGCCTACATACGAGCGCTATTAGTTATGATAATATTATACACATCGTGATGTTGTGCAGTGCTCTTCGACAACAAATAATCGATTAAACATTGATGATGATCCGGAAGTTTAGTTCAATTTTTTTAGCAACTTGATTGAGTTGCAATTTCTCACAATGTCACGCGTGTATTTCAGTTTTGTGGATGCCCGTGTAATTGTACAGCACAGGTTTTTAGGCCTAGGTAAATGTATACGAGAAAAAAGTTCTTGAGAAGTTTTTATAGTTGGTGCCTGCTGTGTTCATTATCATTTTGTGTGGCAAATTGTTCGCTTTTAGGCCCCTCGCTACTTGTTACTTCAGCCAACGAGGTCATTGTTGATTGCCTAAGTTTTTCCGTCTTTTCGGGAGAAGGCTTGTATAAAAAGTTTTGGATTCCACTGTTGTAAAGGAAAAAAATAGCTAAGTGATGGATTTCGGGACAATTAGATTTTGGAGGTGATCTGAATCCAAATATACAACCACATTATTCACTGATTGCCTGTTTTTAGTGCAGTGCGGCGTTTCTATTGTACCGTTTACGCGTGTGCGTTTGTCACGTGCTGTTAATTAGTTTACTTATCTATAAAAATTAACTCTCAACGTTTTTATTGTGCCTGCTGACAGGTGGTTAGCTATCCGCCGTTCCCGGGCACGGAGGCAAACTACCTGCGAGCGCAGATAGCGCGTATCAGCGCCGGCACTCAGATCTCTCCGGTGGGTTTTTACCTGTTTGACGAGGAGGACGACGAGCAGGCCAAGCTCCGGGGACTTGTCCAGCAGAACCCAGACTTCGAGCCGCTGACGCTGCGCGACCTGGTCGATTCTTCACTGTCCGGCTGGGTTCACCATGTACTGCACATACTGCCGCAGGTATAGAATCACGCCAACACGTATAACGCCTGCATCTTTTCCATCCTAGCAAAGCAAGCCCGTTGCGTATAGTTTTCGCTTCAGAACGTTGAATGTCAGTGTGAGGTTGTCTGGGTGGGTTTGATCCTAGGCCTACTGCTGAACTTAATTTAGAGTTAACCTAGGCCTAATGCTAAAGTAACTGGACACAAAATTGAAAATAAAACGATAATGTGATTTAATAAGCAGAATGTTTACAGCGTGCGAATTATCATGTAAGTGCAATGACAATAAACGAAATTAGAACAGAATTACAAATAGACTGTCAAACAATCAAGCAGTCGCAGCTGCTAATAAAAATATCTCAATCAAATCAACAGACTGTTCAGTTTCACCGTTTAACCAGAGATATCACATCGACTTATCTAAGGTCAGATATAAACTGACGAATAGCTCACTAGAACGGATATTACATGACAAACAATCACAAGCAATATACACACATATAAAGGGCTTAATATCATGATCCGTGCAAAGTTTAGGAGTTCGCACAGGGGTCTCCTCTCCTCGATACGCCACTCTAGGGATCCACGCAGGCCTCCCAATCTATCAAACTCCACATTACCTTTCTTGTTATTAATTGTTAATAACAACGAAGATAAGGTGACGTTTTAAACTGAAAATTGGCACATCTGTCTCTTCTGCCATGGGAACGTTCACAATAATTATTTTGAGTTTGTGAAAGCTACGCGTTTTGTTTTCGAGTTGGGAGCCTGTACAGGACAGACAAGCAAACGGACGGTTGGGACTTGTAATGCGGCTTGCTAGAACGGCCGTGTGATAATATGAGATTACTCTGATGAAGCAGTGATGTTACTATAGGGTCGCACGACGTGGTGGAACCCTGTGAACAAGTCCGTGGACGACGCTGACGACGACGACGACGACGACAGGGAAGACAGACAGCACGTTGAACCTGAGGTTGGACCGCCGCTACTGACGCCGCTCAGCGAAGACGCCGAGGTGAACGGAATGCAGCCGTGGACTACGCGCGTCTCGTCCAAGCTCCTAGCACAGTACGCAGTCGCCGTCGTCCATTCGTGTCTCTGGCCTGGAGCGCACGCTTTCTGCACCGGCCGGTACGACCTTACTCCACTTGATGATCTGTTAATTGTAGATTTGTTGTTCGACAAGTCCGCGGTAAATTCAAATATTGGAGATCGCGCTTAAGTCGATTTTTTTAGATTGTTTTGAAGCAAAACTGGGGAGACCGTGGCTTTTTTGTTGTTTGCGGAAACCTGAATATGAATAATGATTTCAAATTTAGAACTGTTTTTAGATATGAACATTTTGATGCGTGTAGAAAATTTTGGGACATTTACTTATGTCTTGTAATGTCATCACTAGTTATTATAATATTATGATTATGATTTTGTTTCCAACTGGAATGCTTCGCAGTTTCGCACACTAAGCTGCTGAACATTTTGCGCTGTCTGCATAGAAGTAGCCTATGTGATGAATCGGTTACGGTATCAACTAAATCTGACAAAAATACACTTAGGCAGTGTTTCAACAGTTTTACTTCGTTTATTTCACACTTATTTCACGCTAAACGTTTTATTCCACTATAGACAGTAGGGTAGACATATACAGTAATGGAGATACGATGCGGAATAAAAAATACACTACTCCACATTCCCACTCGTGCTGCCTGTCTCTACCGTTCTGTCTGGAATGGCATATAATCAAGCGTGACCAACCTCAATAACAGTGTCGACTGTCGGCGAGCGTGGCATAAGTGTCGTTTAAACCACTGTCTGGAGTGTTGTAAGTTCACGTGTTTAACACTAACTTGTTTCAACCCAGACCGCGTTTTGTTATTAACGTTGACGCGTTCAACGTGCTGTTTGTGTTGACAGAAATTTCGAGAACGTGTACATCGGCTGGGGTCACAAGTACTCGGCGCTCAGCTACAGCCCGCCGCCGATCGTCCCCGTCCAAACCGAGTACCCGCCAGGACCCGAGATCAGCGAGGCGACCGACCCGAGTCCCGAGGACGAGAAAGCGCTGAACAAAAACGCGGCGGGTGAAGGAGAGGGCGAGGTGGAAGGACAGGACGACGAGTTGATGGATGATGGAGTGATTGCTGAGGAAGACGAGGGCGCCGAGGATGATGATGACGACGACGACGAGTGAATATACTGAATACTACCCTACACTACACACAGTGGCGTCGCCATGGGCTTGCTGCCAGGGCTGGACAAGAAGTGAAGGAAAAAATAATTTAGGGTGACACACACAAATATTATGAAAATCGTGCAGTTAAGAGTGAGTGACAGTGCCGCAGGCTTATATTTTTGTGTGTGAAATGTGAAACGACGGCGACAATGAGTTCTAGTTAGTTAGCTTATATAAGCGTGAAACAATTAAACAGTAGACACACGTTCTCAATCTACAGTGTTCTGAAGTGACCTAAAGTCAAAAATTAAACGGCTGGAAGTCGAGGGCGGCACGTGACCCAGTGCTCATAGCTGGCGACGCCAGTGAATGCACTTCACAACTTTGCAGGGCCTCTCAAGCTTGGGAGAAACGCAAAAATACGCCTTTTATCACTGTTCTTGCATTATCCTCCTTTTCTTCCATCTCTTCTCTAATTTCTCCCTTCCTTGACATTTTCCCCCTGTTTTTCCGTCATCCGTCTTGTTTTCTCGCTTTCTGTCCTTTTCCCCAATCTATATACGTGAGTCTGCCTGAGCGGACCTCTGGCTAATAACGCAGCTTAAAGCTACGTGATTTAAGCTCAAAAATTAGGCCGCCTGGTGAAAACGATTTTCCATCTCTATGTTAAAAATGACGCCGAATTGTGTTTAACCTGCAGATAATGAAATAAGCATAAGACCGTATCTTTGCGTGCAGGAAGTTACGCTGAATTATTCATTTGGGGGCCTAAGATCCAAGTTCAGTGTGCAAGTTCTGGGGCACAACACGGGGTCTGCGGAGCCCCCACCGGAGTCTAAGGCAGAGCCCTTTGTCAGAGGGTCAAGGGGCGAAGCCTCCTAAAGCTTTGGTTTTTTGCTTCTGGACGTTTAACGGATGCTGCAAATTTGCCCATTTTCTAAAATTTGGTCTCGTACAAATCATATATTTCTGCTGTTTTTGCAATAAAACGAAGTGTAATAGGCCGCAGTACGTCATAGTTCACTCTAAAGTAATGAAAATTAATAAAAGAGATGCAGAAATAACACACATTTCACCAAATAGGCTATATTTAGTTTTAACCACCACACCGTTAGCCACTTTTTCGTTCCCCACAGGGGGAGGTTAAATAATTCCCTGATGACTAAGGCGAAATGCCAAGTCTTACGCATTTCAAATGCGTAAGACTTGGCATGTCCGCTTATGATGCATTATACTCAGTTGCAATAAATTACCACATTGCATTATGCACAATTAACGTTAACAGTTAGCTTTTATGCTTTTGCGGAGTGTGCCTTTATCAGTATTGTATTTTTGTATAGCATTTCCTTCCGTATTCATGGTGACACTTATTTGGTACACAAGATGTAGGCCTATTGACAGTGTCCGTTTTTAAGAGGTAGGCAATTGCAGTATGATCAATTCGATCAGTCAAAACGAGAGAACGAATAGGCATCTTAATGCAGATGACTTTCAGTGCAACCATTACCACGAGTAAGCTATAGTCTCCGAGTCAAAAACGAGACAGTGCTGTAGCCGGCATGAAACTAACAAAACGTTAGACTTTCAAAGATTATTTTTCAAATCGTGCAGCTGATGTTTGAGGAGAATAATGTGTGCGATGCCGCTGCGAGTTACATTTCAGGTACTGAGGTACACTCTCCCGGAAGCGTTGGTTAATCACACTTAAATTATTTCCGACCAAACCTGTATTGGGTGATCTTGCAACGCTCCCCAATGCGATTTATTCCATTCAGGGTAATACTAATACTTTTCGGATTTATCATCATCAAAGTCTTCTACTATCGTTGTTCTAATCATTTACACATCAGCGAATTTACTAGCCTAAAACTTTTCTTCTCTGCTATAGTATCAAATGACTAACATAATTTGGCAGCGTATATTATTACATTTCCGCACCGTGATTCTTGTTGCACATATAATCATATATATTAGCTTTGAGCATCATCGGCGCCAGAAGGAAATTTCGCAGGATGGGCGAAACGCTCAAACGTCCGACGTCCGTCATCTGAAAGCTCCAAGCAAGCATTTTCAGAGCAATGTCCGGACGACAATATTTTCACTGTTATTAAGTCAGAATGTGCTCTATAGATGATTGCCACTTCAATGCCACATGCCTGTATTATAATGTTGTGATCAAACTTTCAACTTGTTTTACTGTGACTGGCATTAATGTATAGGCTACTTCTCACGCTCTTCCTGTTCACGAAGTCACACTGTGTAATAGTCTCGAATAGATTACCGCTACCTATTTCTGTGGTTGTGGCCGACAATCTTGTCAAATTTAAGTTTACATAAACCTATGGATCTATCACATGCATTGCTAGGTAAACCATAATCTGTGTGGTTTTTATATCGTAGGCCTACAGTATGTACTTGCTACGTGTAATCGGCATGCCCTTCGTTGGCCATTCAGTCAATGCACCAGATATAATAGTTTTGTCTGTATGTACAATGTATGTGTTGGTGGAGTTCTTAAATAATTAACTGTTATCTGGTCACCATGTACTATAAAAAAAAATATTATGGCCGTAGAAAACGTACAGAAGCGCTTCACTAAGCGATTACGTGGATTAAAAGGCTATAGGCCCTTACTCACCAAGAACCTCTAAAACGCCTAAACATTTCCAGCCTAGAGCTTCGTCGACTACATGCTGGTCTAATATTAACTTACGAGATTTTTTTTGGTTATGTGGATTTAGATGTATTTTGTTTTACTGTGTCAACACGCGGACATCAGTTTAAACTTTATAAGCATCGTACAAAACATTATGCACGCTCGTCGTTCTTCTGTGAGCGCATTATAAACGTTTGGAATTCACTTCCGAGTAGTGTTAATTTCAGAAGTCTCAATAGTTTTAAACAGTCTATTGGTTTTGCTGATTTTACGGTACTTTTAAAGTGTTTCTATTTGTTTGTTTATTTTTGCTTGTGTTCTCTTTATTTAGGCTTACGGGCGGCTGCCAGTGTTGTTTCAACTTTTTCGTTCCTGTTCGTTACGTATGACCTTGAAAATGTCATGTTCTGTGTTTATGAACGAAATAAAATGACGATGATGATAATAAATAAAAAAAATTCTAGCATGTTTTAATGTGAATCTGTACTACACGGATGATTATTAAGACATTTTCTGCATTTAAGATCAGACTTGTCCATGTAAATTGTTGTTTCCGACTGTGAGTACTATGTGATAGTCTGGCTTACGTGCATCTTGTTAACATTTGTGGTTTATTACTCTCTCCATGCCTTTCCCGTTATCGACTGCCACACTATCGAAAAACTGGACCCGCAGCAAAAATATCTTGCTGAACGCAAGCTATTCACGTCTAGTCCCGCTGTGGGCAGAATGCTGAGTTAGCCTAAACACGCAGCAGGTTAGCAACTTGCTCTTGGTTGTTTGCAAACGACACGGTAAACGTCTAATACACAATCTTGCAGTTGCGACTCCCATACGATTCCACTAAACCACTGCATTAAAACTGAGGGTTAAAATACTGAAATAGTGCAAGATTAATAGAAAGTGCACTAGGTGAGAATCTGTGAAAATTAGCTCAGCTTTGAACAACTATCCTATCTTAGGCTTATTCAGTCTCTGCTACAGTCAGCATTTTGAAACTCACAATAGCATTTGTTGTGCTTATACGTGTTGTTTATACATTTCGTGTTTATTTTCCAGTTGGTGTAATAATTACATCTACGACATGTTTTGTACATTTACACGACAAGTCCACAGTACTGAGAGCACATTACTGTATGTTGTTATGTATAAAAAATCCAACAAAAATACAACCAAAGCAAAGCGTTAACTTAAATTAAGCATTTACTTTGATGTCTACAGTCTCTGCAACACAATAAGAAGTTAAATCTGTACACTAAACTGACAAACTCCGGTAACGCATCAAGACGGATTTCGTTGTTCAAAGATTACGGTTTTTACAATTTAACAACAAGTATTGTTACACCTTTGACTGTTGGCCTATGACAAAAAATCATCGTCAGTTAAACTTAATACCGACATTAGACAAAAACGTGTCTCGTTCGTCGTAAGGCACAATAATATGCGATAAAGATTTATGTAAGTAACGGACTGCTAAACGGCCTTTGAATTATTATTCGGCCTAACAAAACTTCGCTGAGTTATTGTAATACAAATCGTACAAAAACACGGCAGGTTTGTTACCACTGGCGACAAACAGCAATCAGTATTTGACGTATAGCTGCAGTTCAGTTTCAAGCTTGGTTGTTAACAAAATAATTAATTACAATTATATACGTATTTACAATTCGAACAAATCGGACGCACACACAGCTAAAGACAGACCTAGCCATAAATATTGCTGCAGGCGTTTTTAACGTGTACACAATGCCGATAACGTGTATTACAGCGACATCAAGGTTTTGAAAGCAATGAACGCTATGAAAACGAATCACATGGCTTTTGGCATCGTTCGGGAAGGCACGAAACGTTCAAGACAAGAAAGAACCAGTGGTTACGCTCGCGGTACTAATTTGAGCGACAATGTGCAACTGTCTCTTGACAAGAAAGAAACGTTGGCCTTGGAAATAGCATTTCACACACGAACCTCTGAACGGCGTACACGCATCGTACATGTAGACACATAACTGATCGTTTACGACCCAAAAAAAACTACACTGTATAGCAGCCGCGTAGGGTTCGTGGCCGGGACACAAACTGCACAAGTTACAGACTGTCAGTTTGCTCAGTCTTTGCTTGACTCGACAGTTACGCTCTTGCCTTCGTCGGTTGTTCGAGGTTCGAAGTTTCCGGCGGCGACGCTGACGATCGGAAGACCCATTCTGAGAGCCATTTCAACGTTTTTCTTCGGCTTGTCTTTAGGTTTCCGTCTGAGCGACCAGCTCAACCGAGCGCCTAAGTCAGGTCGATGAGCCGTGTGTCGCTCGAGAGAGCCGGTTCGTAGGCCGCCTTCAGGTCGCGGCTGATCAACGGTGAACCTCCCGCCGCCTTCAATGTTGCTGTGCGGTCGATCGCCGCGCTGCTTTCGAAGGCGAACTTCGGCGTCCGCTTCGGCACCGACGTCGACGCGCCCACTCGGTAGCCGCAACTCGGCGCCGTTACGGCTAGGCACGTCGACACCTATTTCTCCGCCGGAAACGTCGATCTTTCCCTCACCGGAAACGTCGGAAGGAACGTCCAAGCGGGCCTCGCCTTCCACCGACGGAGGCGTCGCAGAATAACTGATTTTCGGTTCTTTGTGCGAAAACATACCGCGAAAGATACCACGTTTACCGCCTTTGACGTCGGCGTCAGCTCGGGCCGAGGGCACGTCGACATCGTGTGATGCGGCGGACAGCTGAACGTCGGCTGAGGGCTGTTTCACGTCAGCATCGACGTACGCCGTCGCAGCTCCCACTTCCAAATCGCGATCGGCCGCCGCCGACTTTTTGCCAAAACCGAACTTTGGCAGATCAATTTTTATTCCGCCTTTCTCTTTAGCTTTGGATTTCTTGTGGTCATCAATTTGGACAGAAGGACCTTCGACGCTCGCAGATAAGTCGGCGTCGGGAACGTCGCCTTTCAAGCGAACATCGTAGTCGGGTTTGTCAACATCGACGTCTACTCCAGCGCCTGCGTCTACGCCGACTCTCGTATCTGCAGATGGGGCACTAGCTCCGAGCCCAAATGACGGTATCTTGATCTCAAATTTACCGTCGCTTTTTGCTTCGTAGTTGGGCTTATCGACATCGATATCGGCACCGGCTTTAACACCGCCGTCAACTTCAGCCTTCGGCGCAAACGAGCCGAACCCGAATTCTGGCATATCTAGCTTGAAGTCGAAATCGGGTTTTACGTCCGGCTTATCGACGTCTATATCAACGTCGGGTCCACTGACTTTAATATCGCCTTCAGTCGACACATCTGCGCCTACGGCACCGGAAGGCAAACTGGCATCGACGTCAGCTTTTCCTTTTCCAAACCCAAAGCTGGGCATATGTATACTGAAGTCGGAATCTGCTTTTACATCTGGCTTGTCTACGTCGACGACTACCTTGGGTGATTCCGCCTTTACTCCAACACCGACTTGAGGTGGTGACGGTTGTGCTACTGATATGTCTGCACCCACTTCTCCAGATGGTACATCGGCGCTTACGTCGCCTTTTCCTTTCCCGAATCCGAACTTTGGCATATGGATTTTGAACTTTGAGTCGGCTTTTACGTCAGGCCTTTCGACATCTACATCAACTTTTGGTCCTTCAACACTGACCTCACCTCCAACATGTGGCGGCGACGGCTGGTCAACTCCCACGTCAACATCGACTTCACCGGATGGCACTTTCGCGTCGACATCGGCTTTTCCCTTACTACCAAATCCGAACTTTGGCAGTCGTATACCCCCTCCTTTCTCCTTGTGTTTTTTGCCTTTGTCGATATCCAAGTTTGCTTCGGCCTCTGGAACGTCAGCTTTTGCACCAAAACCGAATTTAGGACCTTTCAGCTTTCCTTCACCTTTTGCGTCCAACTGCGGTTTGTCTATATCGACTTTGAGATCTGGTGCGCCAGCTTTTACTTCCACGTGTGGACTGTCAACGTCTAGATTTGCGTCGCCAGACACGCTTAAATCAGCTTTACCACCCTTCGCTCCTGCATCAACGTCTGCGTCTATGCCGACCTTGCCATCCACGTCCGACGCACGAGCTTTCGATCCGAATGACGGAAACTTAATCTTAAATTTGCTGTCGCCTTTTGCTTTAGCGTCAGGCTTCTCGACATCGATATCAACTTTTGGCCCGGCTATTGCGACGTCGCCGCTCATCTCGCTTTTCGGTACTCCGACGTCAACGTCTGCGCCAGCATCCAGATCCGCGTCAATTTTGCCCTTCGCTTTACCACCTCCACCAAAACCGATCTTAGGCAAGTCAAAACCGAACCGATGCTTCATGTCTTTATCTGCCTTACCGTCAACATCGATTTGTACGTCGGATTTAACCACTGCTTTTGGCACCGCGACGTCGACATCAGCCCCAGCATCCAGACTGGCGTCAACATCGCCCTTCGCTTTGCCACTTCCGCCAAATCCAAATTTCGGCAAATCAAAACCAAACCGATGTTTCGTGTTTTTATCTACTTTTCCGTCAACGTCAGCGTCAACATCGACGTCAGCTTTTGGCGATTTCTTTCCGAATGAAAATTTTGGCAACTTAACTCCACCTTCGGCTTTGACTTTTGGCGAATCAACGTCTACGCTTGGTCCTGCGACTTTGACGTCAGCGCCAACGTCGGCATCGGGTTTATCGACTTCCAGTTTGTCACCGACACCTGCACCGAGATCCGCTTTACCATCGATGTCACCCTCCACGCTTACGTGCGGCAGGTCAACATTTACGTCTGCCCCGGAACCTCGATGTTTTAAGTCAGCATCTAAGTCGACGTCAACATCAGCCTTTGACGATTCTTTGCCAAAACCAAACTTTGGCATGCTTATCTTAAACCCAGAGTCGGCTTTTACGTCTGGTTTTTCGACGTCCACGTCGACTTTAGGTCCGCCAACTTTCACATCGGCTTCAAACCGCGGCGGCAATGGTTGGTCAATCGATGCAATGGCGTCTACCTCACCCGACGGTAGATTAACGTCAACGTCAGCGTCTGCTTTGCCTTTGCCACCAAAACCAAACTTGGGCAATTTAGGCCCTTTGAATTTAAACTTTCCGTCACCTTTGGCATCCACATCTGGTTTATCTACGTCAACATTGACGTCCGGTGAGCCAACGTTTACTTGACCTTCAACTTCTGCATCTGGTCCGATGACATTCAAATTAGCGTCAACACCCGTATCTAGATCAGCTTTGGGCATTTCTACGTCGACTCCACCCTTTGCTGACGCATCGGCATCCAGATCGACCTTGGCGTCAACGTCAGAAACACGAGACTTGAATCCGAATGATGGAAGCTTCATTTTAAATTTGCTGTCGCCTTTTGCTTTAGCGTCCGGCTTCTCAACGTCAATATCAACTTTTGGCCCGGCTACTGCGACGTCGCCGCTCATCTCGCCTTTCGGTACTCCAACGACAACGTCCGCGTTAGCATCCAGATCCGCGTCAACTTTGCCCTTCGCTTTACCACCTCCACCAAAACCGATCTTTGGCAAGTCAAAACCAAACCGATGCTTCATGTCTTTATCTGCCTTCCCGTCGATATCCACTTTTACATCTCCCTTTGGTACTCCAACATTGACATCAGCTCCGGTTTCCAGGTTGGCGTCAAGATCGTTCTTGGCTTTACCGCTTCCGCCAAATCTAAACTTTGGTAAATCAAAACCAAACCGATGCTTGGCGTCTTTATCTGCCTTACCGTCCACGTCAACATCAACATCAACGTCGGCTTTTGGAGATTTCTTTCCAAATCCGAACTTCGGAAGCTTAATTCCACCTTCTCCTTTCATTTCTGGCGACTCAACGTCAATCTGTGGTCCAGCTACATCAATGCTAGCGCCGATGTCTGCATCGGGTTTGTTTACATCAACATCAACCTTTGGAGATCCCAGCTTTACTTCAGCGCCGACATCCGGCGGCGATGGCTGTTTTATTGACAAATCACCTCCAACTTCTCCAGCTGTTACATCCGCGCTTACCTCTGCTTTACTCTTACCGAAACCACCAAACTTTGGCATATGAATTTTAAACTTTGCGTCTTTCTTTCCTTGTGGCTTATCAACATCAATATCGACATGTGGTCCTTCAAGTTTTGCTTCGCCTTCCACGTGTGGCGGCGACGGTTGATTGACTGCCACATTCGCGTCGATGTCACCAGACGGCAAACCAGCATCTACGTCGGCGCTTGCTTTACCACTTCCGCCAAATCCGAATTTTGGCAGATCAAAACCGAACCGATGCTTCGCGTCTTTATCTACTTTGCCGTCGACGTCAACATCAGCATCTACGTCTGCCTTCGGAGATTTTTTTCCGATTGAGAACTTCGGCAACTTAACGCCACCTTCTGCTTTAACTTTTGGCGTATCGACGTCGACATTCGGACATTCGACTTTTACGTCTGCGCCGACCGCAACGTCTGGTTTGTCTACATCGACATCCACCTTTGGCAGTTCAACCTGTCCTTCACCGCCAACATCTGGTGCTGAAACGTCGGCCTCAACCTCAGCGGATGGCATTTCAGCATTAACGTCTGCTTTTCCTTTCCCAAAACCAAACTTTGGCATATGGATTTTAAACTTGGAATCTGCTTTAGCATCTGGCTTGTCAACGTCTACGTCCACTTTAGGCCCTTCAACGCTGACTTCGCCGCCAACGTGTGGCGGCGACGGC
>Ga0056128_1001035_pt1 | contig 29281 bp, 17 predicted proteins | sample WorMetLIZISLAND2_FD_71113 | JGI IMG/M metagenome (GOLD analysis project Ga0056128, IMG submission 71113) | Marine gutless worms symbiont microbial communities from Max Planck institute for Marine Microbiology, Germany - Olavius geniculatus... ... | reverse complement strand
ATTGTTTGACTGACGTTTGCAAGTGTGTTTACTTTTAAACATTTTGTCAATGAAAAAACTCTGCTTGCTAAGTTGCTGATGCTATGTACACGCACTATTTCATAGTGTATTGTTTTACTACCGTATAATACAGAGCAGCAAATAAGTTTGACATGTGATTTGCACATAAGCTAGTTCAGGATTGCCTACGCTACACGTGTGCCAAATATTATCCAAGTGTGTTGATATTTGACAAAGTTATTACAAAAATAAAACTGTTCCACTTTTTTATGGTTCACAGTGTATATTAGTCTGATCATGAAGGCTTCCAAGCCGCAACCTGCAAATCTAACACTGTATGAAACTGCAAATCTCAACAACAAGTTGCGCTTGAAGTGCAAAGATTGATGAATGATCATGTTACAGAAAGTGCAAAATTTTGTTTGAATTTTAGTTGATGAACTGGGTGAACACTTGCAGTGACATTGGCATGTTGACAGCACTAGAAATATTGTCCTTCACTACGCTGTGTTTCATAAAAAAACTGGACCCCTAAGGCAGGTCTGCATAAATTTTCAAAATAAGTTCTCCTAAAATGATTTCTCACACAGTGCACTGCCATTTAGTTGCGGATTCATTGTGCTTGAAAAGTTTGGTATGGGCTGAGTACCAGCTGCACGGTTTCCATGGCAACAAGAGTAGCGACTTGTTAAGGTCTGGGCTTACTTGGAACAGACGATTGTGGACGAGGCCATTGACCAGTGGAGGAAACGACTCAAAGCCTGCGTCAAGGCCAATGGACAACATTTTGAACATTTACTATAACTTTAGTTGTACGTGTAGATTGCTTGTACCAAAGTTTTTTTTGATATTAGAGCCGTTTTCTTGAAGTTATAACAAGAAGTTTCAGAGTCTGGTTTTTTATGAAACATAGTGTATTGCTGTTACTGGTACCATGCGTGGAGTAGGGAACACAGGGGGAGGGGGGTGAACTACTGGGATCGAGACTCCAGTATTTGGACATAACCTGCAGTGTAGCCAAGGAGCCAGGGTGAGTGTCCTAATTTTTTTTCACTAAAAGGGGGTGGGACCAGAAAAATACTAAAAATTCTTTCATGCTAGCTATGCTGTCGTTCTACCACATATGTTGTGTGTGGCTGAAAATAAGTGTGCTGAATTTTAGCCAGAGCTCTGTCCCGGACGCTGCTTACGTTGAGCTTACAACACTTCTGAGATCCCATAGTTGGCTGGGAACAGTGATACCTCCTCCCCATTTGTCACCCCCAGTCGATGCTTCATTTTTGGTGGCTGTGGTTCCTCAACTTTTGGGCTCCCAATTATTGATTGACAGATCAAAACCACTGATATAGCTTGGCAGTATAACTGTAGCCTAGAGTGTCAGACTTACGATTGTGAGGTTGTAGGTTTAACACCTGGTCGAATAGCTATCAGGTAGTCACTACATGAATGGGTGAGTGTCTATGTACAGGTAAGTCATCTCGGTATACAACCAACTCGTCCTTTCATCCCTCCAGGGTAGATAAATCGAGTAGCTGTCTCTCTGGCTGGGATTAAGGCAGGGCATGTTGACGTGTGTCTGGTGGCAGGTGTGATCCGATCTGTGATCCCATATGGCAGGTGATGCTCTGTAGCTCTGTGATGGGTTTCGTATAAGGAGCCGCACAGTACACTACCTTTAACGTTTTTATAGTATACAATGTTTAGCACTGTTAACAGATGGAGTTCGTGTGAGCATTACATCAAGACGTCCATGCTGGCTGGGTGTTTACTGGGGCACGCTGATAGCGGACCTGTATCCAGTGATACATCGGCCATGGCTGCAGATGAAAGACGTAGCCGCATCGTCTGCTCTCATGAACAGTATCAGTCTACACTCCGAAGACTTGCATTTGTTTCCTTTCTGCTTCTTTTGAATGAATTTCCGGTTTTAAATTTGACAAACATATCTTCTGCGTCATCTGGCTGCAAGAAGATTTTGCGCAGACCACTAGCATTGTTTGGTAGCTCATTTTTTTGGCATTGTTTGCTGGTGAATGTTAAACCCAATTAAGCCACCAGTAACGCAAGTCAGGTCAGATGGCTGGCTCTATTAACAGTCACTGCCTTTAACTAACTGAGTCAGTAAGCCAGCAATCATGGTAACTGGGGGTGGGGGGCTACCTACTGTTACACAGAACGTACCACCTCTTTCATAGTGGTGGTTGTACTCGTCTCCATTGACGGATGGCCAGGAAGTAAACTTTCGCAATTTGTATATACCCTATGTATGTTTTTTGCCATATGACTGTGTCGGCCTACTCTGTATAAAATTACAGACATTATGTGTTTGTGTTTGATGCAGACATCGAGTTTTAGTTTTCATGTTATGATTTTACCATTTTATTTGTAGTTTATATGTATGTGCTGCTTTTGGAGTAATAAACGATTGATTATTCATTCATATAATTGCTTGTGTGATTGACACTTTCAGTTAAAGGTGACTTACTTGCTTTGGCTGATTTGACATTAGCACTAGCCTTAACAGTTGGCTGGCTAGACATGAGTCGGTGGTCAATAGAGATCTGTTGTTACGGCCTCCGTCTTCGCTGGACTTGGGTTCTGCTCCCCGCAGTCGCTACTCACTGGTGCTAGTCATCATCGACTCTGAAGCTTCTTCAATGTCTGACACTGAGCTTAATGCCTGCCAGCACATTGTGAGTTATACGATACGATTTATTAAATTTGCACTCGAAAACGCATAGGCAGGCTGTCAGTGTAATCTGGCAGATGGTCTAAGAAAGAACCGAAATGTTTGGAATAAAAATGAAATGAAACTGAAATGATGCGGTTTGGATGACAAGAGTGGTGATGATGACGCTATCTTTAAATTTTTTTCTCCTCTGTTGTTGGGGCAGTGTTCGAACAGTGTGTTTTTTTAGCTGTTTTTCTCTCCATTCGTCGACTCATGATATAATGTTTTCACGATAGATTTGGTAAATTTTATGCATTGGTGGATTCTTAACCAAAAATTATTGTCATTTGCACATTTGGGTACAAATGTGAACTTTCCAGTTTTTGGCATTAATGTGTCAAAGTTCACGGTTGCAATTGTGATGAATTATGACAGAAATGAATACCATTCAGGGGTATTTTGCACATTATTTTAGTACTTATTAATGAATTTCTACCTTCAAATTTTTGGCATCTTGGGACCAAAGTAAACAGTTTGTTGGGGTAAAAATTTCAAAAGCACATTGATACGTAGCCTACTCAACTTACTGCTGTGCATGGAGTCCTGGACATGTAGTTTATTGCCGTGTGTATGACTGATGTATACATTAAGGCATGTGATGTTAAGTTAATGATTTTTGCTTGTTTAATGAATGCTCCTGTCAGTTGCATAATGGTGCTTCAACTGATGAATTCACTAACAGTATAATGAAGAATTTTTGATTCTCAAGCAACGAATAATCTTAACAAATGAATGTGATGCTTCAAGTGTTGATTGAATACTGATGTTTTATGTAGAGCTGAGAAGAATATTGTTGTATTAATCAAGCCGTGTATGCTGCAGGTAATGGCGGTGCTGATAGTTCATGTAAGGGATGAATGTTGTACGGCAGAATCTCACATTCTGTCGCGGCTTGTAAGGACGCCGCACCGCAAGCCTCATAACGTGGAGGTCCGCTTCATTTCTGCTCTGTCTTTCACTTACCTCATTGTTAGCTTGTTGTTTCCGTCACATGCTTAAATGCTAACCACTTCTGGAGAACCAAGAAATGTTGGGGAATTCGACGGCTGTCTACGAAAATTATTCTAATTATTAATGTTACTAGAAGCGCCCCGCTTTATGAGCGGGAGTTTTCCACCATGAAGCACTACATGGTGCGCTAAGCTGACGGGCTTGGCAGAATCAGTGGGGAAAGAAGACCCGAAAACTCATTCACCCCATTTCAGGCTGCCTGTGGGGAGAGGTGGGGCAAGATGGGGGCATGTACTTAAGGCCTAAGGACTTGAACACCATGGTCGGGGTCCATGATCGTGCAACAGGGAGGTGCTAGATGGAGCTGACAGACAAACGGACTCTATGCGCATTATACAGGGCGGGCTAAAAACCCGGACCTGTTTGAGCGTTGATAAATTAGCGACGGTTAGTAATAGAAAGGCAAGTTATACGTCAAAAGTTTCAGAATGTTGTAGAGAATAATTCATGAACTTACATAATGGTGCATTTAAATATATTTTTTGCCTAATTTGCAGAAATCGTCATCACCACTGAAATTGTGCTGAATTTGATATTAGTAGTGCATGGATTAAACTCAGTTTTTATTTATCATGCAGTAAAACACAAACAATAGGCTAATTAACACACACACGTTTAATTCAGACGAAATTCCACATGAGCACCATGTGCCTTGATAACCATCCCCAGTCGCTTCAGCAACAGATCGATTGCTTTGTGCCTTGGCTCAGTTGAGCCCTACAGTTGATTAGCATGCTTTTCAGCTGATCAATATCTGAAATTTTGTGATGATACACCATCTGTTGCAACGCCCCCCCCCACACCGAATAGTCCACAGGATTGAGGTCCGGACTATTCGGCGGCCAGTTTTCCGATTTAGTGAACTCGGGCACACAGGAGCGCAGGTAAGCAACAGTGTGGCATGAACGGTGAGCTGGCGCTCCATCCTGCTGAAACAAGAAGTCGTCATTCGATAAACGACGAATGTCCAGCAGTAAGCCTCGTTCGAGTACGTTATCACAGTAATAGACACTGTTTATCTTCGCACCTGGCTGTACAAACACAAGATCAGTTTTACCAAGTTTTGAAACGGCGACAGAAAGCATAATGCTTTGTGATAAGTGTTTACGCTCTTTCAGTAAACGCTTGGCAGATACGTCTCTCTTCAACTTTACGCCAGCATGCAGACGATCGTTTTATGTGTTTGATGGAATTTGAACAGTAAATACTTTTCATCAGAAAACCATGTTTGATCCAGTTTTTGTTTTGTCAGACGTTTTTCAGCTGTTTACAGGCAATGAGTCTCTTGCAAACGTCAGCATCCAACAGCACTTGCACCTTGAGGCGTCAAAATGTTTTCAGATGGAGATCTCTTTTAGCTATGCGGCGAATGGACAATCGTGAAATACCTGTCTCGCACTCGATTTCTCTGGGATTCTTGCTTGTGCCATGACGATCTTCTTGTCTACATATCAGGTCCCGAAAAGTTCGAATGTTTGCTGCGTTCTCGCTGACCGCAGTCGATCGCTACCTTTTTTCGATCGGTGTTTTCGTTCTCGTCGATATGCTTATTAAAATCGCATAAAGCGCCTTTCTTCCATTTCCGTGAAGGAAATTCTCGCAGTAGTCTAAATGCACCCCAACCCTTTTCTATTCTTAATGTTTTGATTAAAATCTTGTCTTCGTTTGTTAAAGGCGCCATGTTTATCAACATAAATGACGTCACAAATGATGCTAACGTGTTTACAAAGAATATTTAACAACAGCGTTAAAATTGATTACTAATTTGTAGCCAGTCTTTTTCTCTATTGTTTCCTGAAAAAATGGCATTATTATCACATCTATATCTCATTGCTATGAAAAGTTATCAACACTCAAAAAGGTCCAGTTTTTTTGGCCCACCAAGTAAGGTTATTTTTGACATCGGTTTATTTAATGTACTGTAAAACAGAATCCTGTGAGGACATGGTACAAATCAAAACACACGCACAGAGTCAGGGAATTTTTCGGCTATTGTCAGAAGAATTCTTGTTGGGGAAACTGTTTTAATTAACTTTGTCTTTTTTCTAATTAATGTTATGTATTTATTGGCGATGAAGTCTATCAGTCTCTGTCAATGTCTATGCAGGATTGGCAGCCATTTCTTGCCTACCATCTTGTTACTGATGTTAGATTACGTGATTTATTTGAGATGAGCTCTTGCAGTCTTGCAATGGCTGTGCAATGATGAGATTACTGTAAACATTGTCGCAGCTATTGCTATTATATTCTTATTAATTATGGCTTTTATCCCCCCAAATATGGAATTAAAATTGGGGGCAAGTTCTTCTCCACTTTTGGGCTCAAGTCCCCTCCTCAGGCTCCCTCCCATTCCTGCCTCCCCTACATCTGCCTTTTATCCCTTTCCGTTTTTCTCCATATTCTCCTTCCCTGCTTTATCTCTCTTTCATTCTGTGTGTAGATTTTCCGGTGAAAAATATGGGGTGTTTTGATCTACACCTTTGACAAAACTTTCTCCCCTATTTTTCGCTGGGCACAATGTGTGGCCACCAGGTATAGGGATAGAAGTCCCCGCTTATTATCACTGGATGTGTGTATAGAATCTGTACGTGTCACGAGACAGTGACGATGCGTCGTCAACGACAGTAGACAGTGGCGGAGTACCAGCTGCGTCGGACCTCGGCCTGTGCGTGGTCTGTCAAGTGTCGACAGTAGAACGCGCCCTGTTGCCGTGCAGGCATACCTGCGTGTGTAACGGCTGCTTTGCCATCCTTTTGCACTGTCCGCTCTGTCGAGCTTTCATTACAAGCTCCTTTGACGTTACTTCGTCGTCTGTTCATGGCCATCCTGGACAGTAGGCTCACTGACGAACCTTCAACTCAAGTGACAAACTTTATTAATTTGTCAAAATAACGACAACCTTTGTTGAAATGTTGATGTTTCATGGGTTAACAAGAAATATTATTAGATTGTCATCGATCTAATGTACTCCTTGCATGCATCATTGTCTTTTGTATTCTTTTAGGAGCTTTTGCCTTTTTTGGCTTGTATTAGAGACCCGGCATCTAATTGAGACCCGTTTAATATTATATTAATACTGACTGGCATCGATGTTGTTATTGTTAATTGTCTCCTCGAAGTTCATAAAATCTTGCCCGATTTTTAGGAACTGAGAGGAAAAAATTTCCAATAACGGTCGATGACGCATGGTTGCCATTAGTTGCCATTTGTCTTGTTATACCTCAACGCATGCGTCTGTCTGGCACCGTTACGGAGATATGGCACCTCAAAGATAATGGGGGTCACGACCTTGACCTTTTGGGGACACGTGACGTCGCTGGTCACATGACCATTCTACTCCCGGGGATGAACTTCTTATGGGTGGTCCATAGTGACCATGTGTCTATCTGGCATCGTTACAGAAATATGGCCGTTTGAAGTTCTTCCAGGAAGGCTCTTCTAGGAACAGAGGTCGGTCGTTGGTCGGTCTGTCGGTTGTCGGTCGGTCCTCAATATTACACTGATCTCATATACTCCTCTTTGCTACGTTAGCAACGTAGCGCGCGAGGAGTAAAAAAGTATTCAGGGCAGAGAGTTGCAGTTGCTGCCAATTTCCAACAGATTCCGACACACAGCTGCAGATTTTCGACAGAGGAGATTATAGATGGGCAAAGTTTTGATTTTTCTCCTTAGTTTCATAAACGTTGCATTTTTTCAGCTTGAAATTTCATTTTTGCATTTTTGGACAGAAATTTCCCAACAGGGAAACGATTTTCCAACATTTTTTGACAGCCAAAAATTCAAGCTGGGGAGTGTTCCCCCACCATGATGCTGCTGGCTAGTGGCCTGACTGATGAACACTTAGCCTACTAATAATATACTATATAAAATCACCAAAATATTTACAGTCAGCCTTTATGAACTAATATACACAGTGTTTCATAAAATGGGACCCCTTTTTCTTTCTTTGATAGTTCACTCACATGTTGATCAATTTACACGAAGAAATACTAATTCTAAATATTTCAACAAAATATGGCTCTTGATTAAATATTCTTTGCTAGTCGTGACGTAATGCAGGCGTTATAATGTGTCATGAGAACAATCTTGCTTGTCTCAACTGGTGTTGTCATTTGCTACCCTGCTTCGAAGGTGAACTTCATCTGGTTCGCTGATGAAAAATGTTTATCATGTCAGCACTAAGCAACATGGGGGCTTGAAATCAGGTGTCTCGCGAGCCAGAAACTCAACCATCTCGCAACCTTTTTGTGCTGGTGCATTGTCTTGCTGGAAGCTGCAATGAGCAGCAGAAGTCGCGCTGTCTCCCAAATGCATGAAAGCAATTGTTTGGGCGATTTTTGTGGTTGCAGTGGTAAAACTTCAACGATTTGACATCAGCGAACCAGATAAAGTTCACTGTCAAAGCAGGGTAGCTATTCAGCAACTGATGAGACAAGCATGCTTGTACTCACGACACATTATGACGTCAATATTACATCACAACTAGCAAAGAATATTTAATCAACAGCCATATTTTGCTAAAATACTTTGAATTAGTATTTTTTCAGTCACAACTGGTAAATATTTTGTGTAAATTGATCATTATTTGATCTAATTATGAAACAAAGAAAAGGGAGTCCCTTTTTATGAAACACCATGTATATTTTGATGTTTCAGCAACGATTGCTGCTTTCGTCACTAGATGTTGCTGCAGTGAACAGTAAAGTGTTGCAATTATCAGCGGTGTAGTGGTAAATTTTAGTTTGGGTGAACGCCTCTTTTCCCCTACCCTCTTTTCAGAAGTAGACCCTTTTTAATCCATCTATGAGATCTGGGGAGCACTTTCTTATTTTAGAGTATTTATGCATCTCAGAAACTGCATCTGGTGACAGCAAGTTTGTACTGTTATTTATAATTTTTTTCATGATTAGAGGCCAAAATATTTTGGGAAACTGCATTCGCCCACATTTCCTGTCAGATACACCCACTGATAATTATGAATCAGGGAGTTGTTAGGACCTGTTGCCTCGGTTTGTCAACAAGTCTTTTTCTCTCCAGATGTGGCGAAACCTCAACATGTTAGTCAGTAAAGGGTATAATTTGTTGAATTTCCTATGAAAATTTTCTATGAAATCGTTGTGTTGCGCAACAAACTTGAACTGTGTGTTTTATTTGTATTGTTTTCTATGTAATAAAACTTCTTCACTCATCTCCTCAGTTACAGATTGCAATCATCTCAGTGGCTCAGCTATGGTGGGGCGATAGGGGCAACTGGCCCCATCTCTCCAATTTCAGTTGTGAATGCAAAATTAACACATAGTTTGAATGCATTTTCAGATCTTTTGTGCCCCTAAAGCGCGTTTGCAGGTGGGATTCTCAAAGTGCGTTTGCAGGTGGGATTCTCATTTTGTTGAAGTATATAAGATTATTTAAAATTTTTATGGGTTTTTGGAATTTGAGTGCTTTTTATCAAATCTGAACTTTGTTTATTGGTTGACCATGAATTAAAGCTAGTGGGCTAAAGCCCAGAGCAATATTAGATTTTATGTTAGGAAATTTTTTTAGCAGTAGAGATGTGGATGAACAGAACAAATTACTACAAGAATTGGTTTAATGTCAAAAAGTTTTGAATTTTAGCAAGAAAGCCCAGCTGTCGCTAGGGAAGATGCGCTGCAGCCTATACAATTCCTGTAGCTGTACTGGCCTTCAGAGATGTTAAGTCCTTGAGGCCAAAGTTGTTTTGATGCCAAAATTTTGGCCTCGGCCTTAAAGCTTCGGCATCGTCTTCGGCCTTGGTCTCAAAGATTTGGCCTTAGCCTTGGCCTCAAACCTTTGGCCTCGGTATGGCCTTGGTCTGGTTGTCCTGGCCTCGTTAAAAACTTTAAATGCATGCAAAAATAAAACCAAATGCCAAGTGCTAACAACCAGAAAATCGTTGTGTGACTACCCGACTCATCATGTTTGCTCACAGAGTTGGATGCTGTTCTTAAGGCAGTAGTTTTCTGCAAGTGTAACAATGTAATTTGATTTGACATGTCAGTGAGATTAGTACTTGTATAGTCAGAGCTAAACAGCTGAACTTTGTGAACTTTGATGACACCATTTGTGCACTATATCATCATCAGCAGCAGCAATATTGTCACTTTTTCGATTTTGCTCTTGTTTGCGAAAGTTAACAACAACCAGTAGTTGAATTTGCTGTTTTCGTGGTCTTTCTGATTACCTGTAAAATGAATCAAAAGTCATCGATTGGTTTTAAATCATTTGTGGTGAATAATTAATGCGAAAAATTTAATCAGTACCAGCCCTATAATAACTGAACTGTGTGTTGTCATTGTCCATAATTTTTATTCGTAACTTTTTGCTTGGCTTCAGCCTTGGCCTCGACCTCGAAAAATCAACCTTAGATGACCTTGAAGTTTCATCTCATCTGAAAGGGCATATGCCACTTTTTATTAGTGGTTAATAGTAACCTTGGCCCTATCTCTCACCGTTTCTGACATGGCCAGTTTTCCGTTGAAATGCACATTTTTCCACCCCCTCCATTCAACCCTAAATTTGACAAGAAGCCTAGCTGTCGCTATAGTGGGGCTGACCGTACTGGTTGTCACTGACCTTGAAGATCGTCCAAGGTCAATGATTTTCATTCATCTGAAAGGGCATATGCCATTTCCCATTAATGATCAATAGCAACCTAGGCCCCATCTTGCACCGTTTAGCCACAGGACGCCTACATCTGTGACAGACAGATGGACGGCCGGACGAAAACCACGACAAAGGGTCTACCTTGCTTACAGCCATTCATGCGTACAGGTTAATAGTTGGCCCAAAAATGTTTTGCTTGTACTAGTTCGCTGCAATTTTGCATGCCTAGATTTAAGACACATAGCTAATTATCCTTAATTATAATTTTTTCTCATACCTAACGTTTAACCACAATACATTCATTACATCTGACAACGATGCCAAGTTCGCCGTACAGCATAGCTGTAGCGCATCAAAAGAAAATTAGACCATCAGCCATTATCTTAAAGTTTAACAGGAAATTTATTTAAGTCAGTGCAGTTTTGCATTGGTTATTCAAAGTCAGTTGCGTTATGTCCGTGTCGTTGCGTACGTCGCGTGCGTTGCGTACATGGGCAACATAAATTATCTATGGTTCTAATGTAAACAAAACGATGATTGACAGGTATAAAGTTGGCGTTTTGTTGAAATTTTATCAAGATTTCGTGAAGCCTGTATAGCGACTGTTTTCTGAACACTACGACGGACATTATGGCGCTCGTATTGTGGCTGTGGTTTCTGGCTATGTTAGCAGACTTTGCCGATTTCATACCGGACCAACCGCAACGCACTGCCAAGTATAAGACTTTATATATCGAACAGCCTGTGAGTATGAATTAATATGTTTTCTCCGATGTCGTTTCATTTACAGTGCGAATTTCTGTCGTGTCACGCCAATTATTGCACAAACAGGATTGTCAATTTATACCAACCCCTCCCTCCTTTTCCTTCTCTCCCTTGTCTTTTCCTTTCCTCCCTTTATCCCCCTTTCCATCCTCTTTTCATATTCTCTTCTTCCCTCTCTTTCTTTCACTTTTTCCTTTCCCATTTCACTTTTTTACCTTAGTAAGACCACTGCAATGCAGATAGGGAGTGTGGGGAAGTACTGTGAGCTCTCCCACCAGGGTCTAGGGCAGAGCCCTAATCGATATTGAATCGATATTGAATTTGGTGTATATTAGCGGTAAATACGACATGTGGTGGCAGCAATTTTGGTTATTTTTCTGAAAACCAACTGACCTTCAGTGCAGCTTAAAGAATAAAGGCAAATCGGGTCCAAGTTTTGGATACAGTCCCGGTGCTGGGTGCAGACGGTGGTAATATGTAGTAGTAGTAGTGGTCATGGTCATTGTCATGGTCATGGGCTTCTATTCAAAGTTTTGCGATAATTATTCAGCATTTGAAATTATTAATAGTTGGATGACTTTAATTGTAGCTGACTGTTGACATGATGTTTTTTTTAGTGCTGTTGTTATTTTACTGTCTTCAGTTTGCTTTTTCTGAATGACGAGTAGTCCTGTAAAAACTGAAATAGGTGGAACTTTTGTTCCTTGGAACTTTTGTTTCCTGGAACATTCGTTTCCAGGAACTTTCGGTCCCTGAAACTTTCATTCTCAGCATCAAAATTAGCATTGAACTTTTGTTCCCTAACATTGATTATTAGGCCTATACTGTACACAATTTTTTATGCATTTTTTAAATACAGCTATGCTGTAGGCATCGATGTTACCGTAGTTGTCTGTCTCTTGTCCTTCCGTCTGTCTGTCTGTCCATAACGGATGTATTGTGGATAAGCGTTGGGCCGTAGAGGAAAACTTCTTGCACGGATAATTTGGGGTTGATTTGGGGTAGAAACATGTGCATTTTTCAACGGAAAACTAGCCATATCTCATTATTTTGGCAATGCAGTAATAAAAATATAAACTTCTGGCATAAAATATCACAATATGTCGAAAATGTCATATATAAAAGATATCATGATATATCGAAAAATTTGATATTTTTTTCGACGATACGATACGATACAATATAGCGATATCAAAAACGATTTATCAATAATTTCAATATATCAAATCATCACTAGTTTTGAAGATCCATCTAGTGGTTCAGGTGTGGTATGTTACCTGGTTTGTTATTTGTTAATTGGGTTGTATGCATTGCTGGTTTTTTTTTAGCTCGATCACTTTAGCTTCAGTGTGGCAGACTCATTTCGTCAGCGCTACCTGGTGCTGAGTAGCTACTGGAATGGCAACGGAGCACCTATCTTCTTCTATACTGGCAACGAAGGCGACATTGTCTGGTTTTACAATAATACGGTTAGAACTTTGTATACTCGTCGACCTCTGCCAAAGTTAAGCAGAGATGGAGGTTCTCAGGGTTGCAGAAAACGTGGGTTTTTTAAAAAGCCCAGCTCGGTGGGTTTTTTGGATATTTATTTGCTCTGGTGTCTCAGCTTTGGAGGTTACGTTTTTTTTTCTGTCAGTTCATTTGTCAGCTGGATTACTGAAACTTAACGAACATATTTCTGTGAAATTGTGTGAAGGGATTGTGCAAGGCACAAGGAGGAATTGATTGCATTTTGGTGGCGATCTGGATTAACTGTTTTCGTTTTTCACCAGTTTTATGCTAATTTTAATAATGTCAAATGGTTACTTTGCTGTATACTTGATGCTTTATTGTTTTTGATGTGCTCTTATAAAATTACCTTATTACCATTTTTCAGGTTCACCCAGATGTCAGAGTTGTCCAAAAAAGTCTTTGTAGGTTGCTCCAGTGTGGTTTCAGTTCAGGCCAGATGCCATTCTTAAGCACTTATAGCTAAAATTTTAGCATTATTATTATTAGTTTCAGTCTTTCCATAATTACTTTTCATGTATGTGACGATCTGTTTTAATATTGTCGTGCACTATTTGCTGTAGGGGTTACTGTTTGAATGGGCTTCAGAATTCAATGCTATGGTTGTTTTTGCGGAGCATCGCTACTACGGCAAATCACTCCCGTTTGGAGAAGATTCATATTCGGTAGGACTGCCGATGTAAATTTACAGTTACTGCATTTTGTAATAACATTTGTTGGTGTCAGTCACAGCATTTACTTAGTAGGTTTTTTGTTAACCATTAGCTATTATCGTAAATGCTGTCATAATCAGTCTAACATTCTCTGCCAGATATGAACATTGATTCACCAGCTGAGGTTAAACAGGCTGACTTTTACAGAATCGATAGTACAGTTGAGTTTTATTTTTTAAAATTGTAATTAGATTTGAATTATTTTTTATAATACAAACTGCAGATGCTAGAATGTGGATTAAAATAGAACGCTGTTTATGCTACTGTCAAAGGTGTAGTTAAGTGGTGACTGACTTTGTTGTATAATTAGGGATAAAAAAATTGTGTTGGCTTTTTCGTGTTGGTCGCTTAGGTCAAAAATGAGCAATTTTGCATTGTGCACAGGGTGACCAACCTTGGAAATCTGGAAAACCTGGAAAAGTCAGGTATTTCTAAAATGGTCAGGGAAAGGTCAGAGAAAATGAAAAAAGTCAAGAAAGGGTTAGGGAAAACTGGAAAAAAAGATTAAAGAAAGTCTAAACATAGGCATATTTGCACTCTACAGTCTTTATTTTATATTTTTACAACATTGTTTTGCTTGCTATCCATGCATGTAATTCGCTGCACTTGCGTGTTGTTACAAAATACAGCGGCAACCACAATTCATTAAGTGCTAACTGGCCTGTTTTTCATTTTCCTGAAACAATGACTGTCAATCGTTCACCTGCATTGTATGGCAGTATATGATCCCATATGGCAGGTGATGCTCTGTAGTTATGCTATCAGTTCCCATAAAGTGCTATACACCGCAACTTTTTAACATTTAATGTTTATTGTGTGACAGGGACTGGAGCATGTGGGGTACTTGACGTCAGAGCAGGCTCTGGCCGACTACGTTGCTCTAATAGATCACATCAAGTCAACAACACGTGGTGCTGCTACAAGTCCTGTCGTGGCTTTTGGTGGTTCTTACGGCGGCATGCTGGCTGCATGGCTGCGTATGAAGTATCCACATGCCGTAGTTGGGTCAGTAATTACAGCACTTGATTTTTAAACATGCTTTTGAATAACGTTACACAGTGATGCCTCATGAATTTCCTGTGATCTGGTTGTGTCGGTCATCCAATTGTTTGGATACAGGGTAAGGTTTTTATAGTTACTCACTTCTTTGCTTACTTACAGGACCAATTTTAATGCCCATATCTGCAACAGGTTTGATCTACTACATGATTGGTTTTAGGGTTTTTGCAAGACTTTGGCAAGTCAAATGGCACTACCCTGTACTTCTAGTCGTATCAAATTGGCAATTTTGAAAAAAAAATCACGTAGTGTATTTCTGCTGCCATTCATCTCATCCATTTTGTGTTTAGTTTTTGTTGTGGTATTTCAGGATGGTCAGATCATATGTGATAATAGCCATATCCAAGATGCTCGAGAACTACATTTGATTGGTTATAACTAAGTATGTTTTTTATTGGTGTTAGTCTCCATCAGAGTAGAAAAAACCCACATTTTGGGGGTTAGACCCAGGTTTTTATGCACAAGAGCTAACATAGCAATAGCACATATTAACTATCATAATTCTGTCCATCCGTCTGTCGAAAAAGGCGAAAGAGGGGCGCCTCCTTAAAACTTTGGGCGTTATTCTACCGCTGTCAGCTCGTCTAATGTGAAAATGGTTGCAGATAACATAACAAGCACTGGCGATGAGCTTTTTAGGAATGCCAACATCAATGACCTTGATTGACCTTGAACCCCAAAGTAGGGGGTTTTAGTGATTTTTTGCGATGTTTGACTGCAGAAGAGTGAATTGCGATGAGATAGATGGAGATAGACCAAGATTATCTGCGAACAGGAACTGCTGTAGGCTCTCACGTGTCTCATGAGCATTGGCTCAGATTTCTTGTTTAAAAAATCCCAACTTACTGGCTGGTTTTGAGGTTCTATGGGTTTCCAGTTATTAGGTTAGGTAGATACGGCCCACATTGAATAAAAGTGGGCGGAAAATTTTTAAAGTGATTTTTGAAAGAAAACCAAGTTCGTAAATTTACGAACGGTATAGAATATCCAAAAATTTGTTAAATCATAGGCTTGAAAGTTTTTTAAATTTAACTGTAAAAATTATTTTATTATTGGTGGAACTAGAAGCTGAGATGAGATTATGATTGCGGTAAGTTTTTAGTAGGTTTTAATTGGGTTTTTCTAATATAACTCATTTGGTGTCTCAACCCTGGTTACCATATTATATGCTGTTAAAAAGATCAAAGGTTGTTTTTAGTTGTTAATATTTTGTGTCCATGTTCATGTTGCAGTTCGTTAGCTGCCTCAGCTCCTATCTGGCTGTTTAATCATCTCGTTCCGTGCGGTCTTTTTTATCAGATTGTAACGCAGGACTTCAACAGGTCCGGAGACAACTGTATCGGCAACATCCAGCGTTCATGGAGCGTCATCAACAGACTGGCTGGCACAGGTAGTTCTTTTTTTCTTATTGTGTGTCGTCATCTTAAGCTACATGTCAGCAAATTGTACACAAGGCAATAATATTTCACTTAGTGTATAAGCTACAGGCACCATAGAGTTATGTTTCATATTTGTTTGCACTTTCCGGAATGTGACCTTTTAATAGTTTGGAGGAAAAATATTTTTGACAAGCCTCGATGGCAGTTTTTACGTTGCTTGCATTAAATCATGAGGTGTCGGGGTCCTTCTGTTCTACTTCTATCATTTTTACGTGCGATAGCAGAATGCTTCGTGTGTCTTAGCCATGGCCTAAGCGTCTCTGTCTGTTTGTCGGCGTCCATCACACTTTTGAGTCTTGCCAAAATGGTGCAAGCCAGGATCTCAAAAAACTATCTCGGCATGTAACCTCCATTCAGGTCAACTCAGCCTGGCCGAGAAGTGGAAAGTAAAGAATAAAAAAGTAGAAAAAGAACAAAGCAAAAGCATAAGGCTTCCTGTTACAATGTACGGGAGGCATAAATAAGTTGAGTCAGTAAAGCAATGTTGTGATCGTTGACACTGATTGTATATACATGTAATGTATATGCATCATGTCTCAAAATTAGTGGCTCCCTATAGAGAAATTAGCATAACAAAATTTGAAGCAATCGTGGGGACAGTCATACTGAGCTAGTCTTTAAAGTTTGAGCTTAAAGTGGCCATTTTTGGCATTGACGCAAGCTCTTTGTCTAAAGCGGGTATGCTGCTGCTTGATTCTTTTTTCAGTAACAATGTATTGAACGTAGCCTTTATGTAAACAACTCTGACGTCATAATGACATTACACTGAGCACACTCAGTAAGGTGCAGGTGTTAAAATAGGTATGACGATAAGTAATGTTATGCTAGTGCAGTGTACGATATATTGTTGAAATTCACGAACTACAAACAGAATAAGGTGTGTTTGAAGTAAGGGGGCCACTCATTTTGAGCCACAGTGTATGTGATTGTATATATGTACAAATTGTATACATATATGTGTATGCTTGGGATGATAGAGGCTGGTCGTGATGAGCTGACAAGTTCGCTGAAGCTTTGCAGTCCATTGACATCAATCGATGATGTTACTCAGCTGAAAGACTGGCTTTCAGAGACTTGGGTTAACTTGGCGATGGTCAATTATCCTTACCCAGCTAGCTTCCTGGAGCCACTGCCTGCTTGGCCCATTAAAGTAATGTGTGCCGTTTCATCATTAGTTCTGTTTTTTTTCTGTTGCAAATTCTTTCTGGCATAGGCTTCTACTTAGCCTGTAGTATGATGGCTTTGTGATAGGTTATTCAATGTATAGGTACCGTGTTACTAAGCTTGGTGAGCTGGTATGTTTTTGGTGAGTTGTGTTATAAACAATGATTGGTGCAGTAGCAAGTACGCACATTTGGTCAGCCGCAGCCATTTTCCTTGGGCTGGTCGCTATTTGATTTGCCTACCAAGCTGGGATTGAAGGCTGAGTTGACCTTGGTTTCGGTTATATACCGAAATGGTTTGCTGTCTGCTAACAGTCACCCACCCAAGTATTAAGTGCTTGAGTTGAACCCAGGACCTTTCAATCATTAGTCCAGCATCTTAACCATTTACACCACCAAGCCTTCTGACGTCTTTCAGTTTTTACGCCATTGGTTAGGTGATACTGAGAATATGGCTTTTAAAAACTTATTGACTTCAAAATTTCTTCGTTGAAATCGAGGGAATTGCAGCCAATTTGGATTTCTTAGTGAGTGGCCATTATAGTTAAATGGTATGATTAACTAGTTGACTAATGAATTGATTAACGTGTTTATTGATTTATTTCCTTGTTTTGATTATTTGTCAACTTCATATATTGATTTATCAGTGTGTTGGTTTATCGGATTATCTGTTTATTGATTTATTTTTTTGACCGATGGACAGATGATATTATACGAATTAATTCTTGAATAATTGATCCATTGATTACTGGATTGATCTGACACTGCAGGTAGTATGCAGTCATCTGTCCAAGGCCGGTCTGACAGACTCGGAGCTGCTACATCAACTGTACAGTGCTGTCGATGTCTACTACAACTACACAGGATCAGCGCCATGCTTCAGTGTTAATGAGACGGCTAGCAGTAGTCTACAGGTCACTGCGTGGGACTTCCAGGTTGCTTTCCTTACACTTACCGACAATGTCGTATCTTACTTTATGTGCCCTGTCTTGTCGATTGTTTTGAGTCTTCTGTCAGGTAGGTAAGTATCTTTCTACAGTGTGCAGTGCTGCTACTGGATTCTCGTTTTGTTTTCTTTCACGTTGCTGCTCCCAACCTCTGAGATAAACTGTGAACACCAGAGCTGCTAGTAGTTTAGTCTTTTTTGAAGCTAATCTTAAAGGTCCATGGACACCAAAATTGACATATATATTTTTTTTATTTTCCTAAAACAGCATACTTTTCTGATAATTATGATAGTAATATCGGCCGCCAGCATTTTGTCAATATGAAGATATTTACCTTTGAAATGGTCGATGTACAAAAGTGCTGTAAAAACGAGATGCCATGTTGACATGCTGATGATGTCACCGGTTGAACATGGCTTAGTGGAAAGTAATGGCAGCCTACCACTGGGTTTATGCTTACGTCACCTGCGGGCTGACTGCCTAGTGACCGGGGTCAGCTCTGGTCCCTACGCTCATATTGAGTTTGGGCTATCTTTATTTTTTTATGTGTGGTGGTTGGACAGAGTTGTACAGAGATGGTGCAGCCGCTGTGCAGTGATGGAGTGAATGACATGTTTGAAGCTCACGCATGGAACTTCACTCAGGTGGCTGCTGATTGCCGTAAGACGTGGAACGTCGTGCCCCGGCCTCGCTGGATTGCTGAACAGTATGGAGGCAGAAACATATCAGCCGCATCTAACATCATCTTCAGGTAAAATATACGACTGTGGAAATTATCGATTAATTAATCGATTAAAGGTTAAAAACATTAATTTATTGAAATTATTCAATTGATTTAAATTTCATTATGGTTTTGGATTTCATAACAGCTTAAAATGACAGGTGTTATTTGGTAGCAACCGTAGTAAAATATGAAAAGTTTGCAAAAATTATCTATTTGACATTTAGTCATATCTTTTTTCAAGCATTAAAAATGCCATTTAAGAAAGTTTTGCCATATATTTAGCAGTATTTTGTTTGCCGGCTGAACGCAGAAATATTTGTATGAAGCTACCATGGATCGGTGCAGCCGTCATGACTTGTTGTAAGACTTTGCATGAACAAAATGCAGTTACTGAAATAAACTCCAAATTTTCAACAGAATTCGGAGAGACAGTTGCAAATTTCCAACAGAGGAGATTATTGGGGCTCAACATTTTACTTTTGCCCGTTCTGAATTTAATTTCTAAAAATGGAACTTTTTAGCCCCAAGTTTGGCATTCCTGGACAATAATTTTCACCAAAGAAGAAGATTACTGGGCAACCAAAAATTTAGGGTGAGCAATTGCTTTTGTGTCTTCCTGCAACAATGCCATTTGTCTTGATGGTTGATGTTGTTTACACGCTAACGGAGACCTGAGTAGTCAGAAAACAAAGCCACTTTTATTTTTTGAATAGCTCTGTGAAACATTGTCTGATTTTAATAATTTATGGCATGCAACATCTTGAAGAAACTTGACATAAACGGCTGTAGTTTTGGTCTTGATGGTTGATGGCGGTTACGCAGTAATGGAGACCTGGACCCGTGGTCGGCAGGCGGTGTGCTTCAATCCCCGGCTCCATCTCTCGTCAGCATCGTGATTGAGAACGCCGCACATCATCTTGATCTACGAGCGTCCAACCCTGCTGACACGGAGGCTGTCACGGCCACCCGGAGGAAGGAGAAGGCGATAGTCAAGCGCTGGTTACGCCAGTACTACAATCTCCCACGATCTTCGTCTAAACAGGTTTACGGTGTTGGATTTATGCATTTGGGAGTTCTGGGGTAGGCAAAGTTATAGTATCATTTTCCCGTCATTTCCCTCTTCTCATATTTTTGCTCCCTCAGCAGATCATTTTTGAATAAGATTGCAAATTTTCCAAAGATCTTCCCGACTTTCCTAAGCCGTCAAATTAGGATATGCATAAGTTTCTGCATAACGTTCTTGTTATTTCTTAAATTGCATTTTCTCATAGGAATTTTCATATGCATCATTTTTTCCGAGTCATCTTTGTGATTTTTTACTTGCACCCTTTTGTAAATTAACCTGCTGCGGACTTGAGACTCTGCTGTTGCAGACTGCGCTAATTGGCTGACTGACCGAGTGTTTGAGTGATTAGACTAGTGAAAACTACTTAGGAAATCTTCTTTCAGAAAATTTTATCTCAGGAGAGTATAAAGGTGCATGTAGTTAGTTATCGTGGCATGTTTATGAGGCCAATTTTTCTGGACACAACATACGTGACATTGTTGAAGGAGGAAGAAGCTCTTTATGGGAAAGCCATCACAGAGTTACAGAGCATCATTTGCCATATGAGATCACTCAACACAGGTGAGTGCACTCCAGCCAGACAGGCCAGTACTCAGTTAACCTACTCGGGAGGGATAGAAGGCTGAGTTGACCTTGGTGTTGATTATATACCTAGATGGCTTAGTGGTCTGCGGGCAGGCCCTCATTTGAGTAGTAAGCACATGATAGCAACCTCATCAGGAGTCAAACAAACTCATGACTTTTCAATCAGCAGTTTAGCACCCTACTGGTATGCAGCCAAGCCTCTTGTGAACATATGTGTGTGTTAAATGAAGTGTTGACGTTCCTCTATGTATGTTTGTTGGTTTTTTGCAGAGCAATGAGTCGAACATGCAGCTGTTTGTCTTACCACAGCCCAACACAAATGGCATGTTATTTCTTTGCTCGCGTCATCGTTATTTTTTTTATTTACTACAACAACAATATTATCACTCACTGCTACTGATGTGGCTGCCGCTGTCAGCTTTTGCATTGGTATTTTGATTTTTCCCTTCTATCAGAATTACTGATTACTCTAATTTGGACCGTGTAACCAAAAGCAAAGTTTTCGAATATCTGTTTGACAAAGACGTTCTACAGACTTAATCACAGGCTGAATGGTAGTTCAAGCCATGTGCTAATGGCGACTTCTCTTTCCTATGGGGAAGCCAAAAATTCGACCCCCTACATAATCAAAACCCCTGAACCGATTGAGATAACATTTGACATGGTTAATTATGTTAGCTAAGTGACCCCTCACACAAAATTTCATGTCAATCTGCCCAAGGGGGGCTTCTCGGCAAATAGGTGAAATGTATGCAAAAACTTTTATAGCCATATACCTTTTTTCTTCCACGCACCTACAGGTCAGATCCCTCAGCGGATTTTTGCATGTGATCACTGAAATGATGCAGTCTCGCGCAAGGATGTGCCTTTTGAGGGTTAAAAATATTTAACGTACTTATTAGAAAAATTTGAAAAAATTACAATGGCACCTATGGGAAAAATTAAACAATTATTTAAATGGTCATAACATTGGCTGTGTATAAGATAGAGTCGTAATTTTTGGTTCTAGGGTATGGTTTTCAGGGATGGCCAATCTAATGGTGTCATTTAATTTTACCCTTCCTAGTTGCCATGGCAATGAAATATGGGACAAAATAGGCTATAACTTGGCATGTATAAGAGATATCTGCGAGATTTTTGCGTTTATAGGGGTTTTTATGGATGGGCCGTTGAATGCTGCCAATCGCATTTTCCCCCGACCGATCCCCGTTGCCATGGTAACGAAATTTGCGACAAAATTGGCTATAACTCGGTCTGTGTAAGAGATATCTGCGAGATTTTTAAGTTTATAGGGGGGTTTTGGGGATGGGCCAGCAAATGCTGCCAATTGAATTTTACCCTGACTGACCCTCGTTGCAATGGGAACGAAATTTGGGACAAAATGGGCTATAACCTGACATAATGTACTAGATATCTCAGAGATTCTTGCATCTAACAAGAAGTTTTGAGGGTGGAGCAAATAAATAATTTTAGTAAGTCTACCGTCAATGACTCTCATTGCTATGGCAATGAAATTTGTAGAATTTTTGCCACAAATTGGCTAGAACTCGGTTAGCTACGAAATGGGCTCAGACTGTAGTATGACTTGACTTTGTAGACGTTTGTTGTCGGACATTTTATGCAACGGTCCAATAACTGCAATAATACGATTAGTTAAATTAGCATTATTGAAGTGTTTTCCGAGCCTGTATTAAGCGGGTGATGCGTGCAATATTAGTTTGCTTATTTATATGGCCATTTTGTGTATATAAAAGTAATTTTGTTCAATATTGTCAGCAATGCAAGCCAGCAGTGACGTCATGCCTGATGCGTGTCGTCTGCTTTGTTTAGGCACGCCATTAGTATAAGTAGTAAGTAACAGTTACAAGCGGCTTGGCTACTGTAAAAAATATCTGGAGTGTATTATCTTTGTAACTGTTTACCAGTATAAATGCAGTATTTTAGTAATAAAACAGCAAATATAAATGTACAAAACATCAGTTTATACACTTTTTAACCGCAACATTGAAGAACTTGCACATCGAAAACAGCAAAAATCACAAAAAGTGATATTATTCAGCAGCACATTGACACACAGTCAGTGTGATGCGGGCAATATCATTTTTTGTGATTTTTGCTGTTTTCAATGTGCGAGTTCTTCAATGTTGCCGTTAACAAGTGTATAAACTGATGTTTTGTACACTTATTAATGTGAAAACCCACTCATTGTCATACAAGGTTATCTGTTCGGGGTTTGGTGGAAAGCTGGTGGGAGTCTATGTAATTTTTTGGTCTTTTGCAGTATGGCATGTTTGACAATCTTTTCTGCCAGCTGCCCTTGTCTTTGGCTTCTCTCTCTGTCTATCATTTCGTAATCTTTGCTTGTGATGTTGCTGAGCTTTCACTGACACTTTCATCTTGTTGCTGTTAGGTCCCATCTCATAATGCGTCATGTCCATCTGAATATCCAAGATTCCGTTTTCTAGGACTTTCTGCAGCCCTTCATAATTTGTCACCTTGTCAACGCAGCTGATCTGTTCCATTCTCTGAGAGACCCGCATTTTGAATTCTGATAGTTTGTCTTTAGCTGCATGTTCCATTTTTCAGTATCCGTTTTATCACGTACTATATGAATATGTAAATTTTATTACTTATCAGCAGTATTGTGGGTTAAACAAGTAGGTGGGGCCGGAAGTGCAATTTTCCAACAGGCATTGCGAAGTTTCAACAGACGAGATTATGAGTGCTGAAAATTTTAATTTTGTTTTTAAATTTGCTGAAGTGGAGGCTATTCAACCGAAAATTGTACATTTTTGAACAAATTTTTAGAGAGGAGGAATTTCCGACTTTTTTCTGACAGCTCAAAATTTGTTCAAGGGGGTCAGTTGTCCCAAGTGTGTTGCCACGGTCCTCCACCTGGCCACGATGCCAATTCTACTTACTTAGAAATTGTATGATTAATGTATGTTTTGTGTGTGTGTACTTACTTAGAAGATGTGTATAAATTGTTTTGTGAATGGTGTCCACAGATGCGAATATCTTGTATATTCACAGTCGAGAGCCATCACTGCGCGACGAAATCCTCGTGTTTGTCGTGATGGCCGCCATGTTCCTCGGACTGCTCATTATCGTTAACTTTACGCGCGCGATGGGACGTCGACGACTCTACTACATGACCTTCGATGAAATGCCGCTCATGTGACATGCTGATGATGTTGAATTATGATGATAGGGTTTTCTACACCAGCCATCACAGAGATGCAGAGTGTCATCTGCCATATGAGATCACATGGTGTAGTTTTAACTGCCACCCGACACGGGTGAATGCACCCAATCTTAACCTCAGCCATCCTGGCTGATACTCGCTTGACCTACCCAGGAGGGATGGAGGGCTGAGTTGATGCAAAATGCTTTAACATAAAAGCAAGGGAGGAGGGTTTCAGTCGTTCAAGGCGGGGAGGAGTTGGTATAATTTGCACTTTGCGTTATGATTATATAGTTGTATATTACACACAAAAAATATTGGGTTTTTTTCTGGCATGCCTCCAAAAAGTGTTTTTCTCTCCCAGAATGCCCCAAAGTTGATGTTGGCTGGGGCTTTATTTCATACCCGATTGAAGGGGCTTACAGAACTTCAAGGACCCTCTGCCTAAATTTAGGACAAAGGTCTGTCGGTGAAATGAAGAGAGTGGAAAAATACGGAAAGGGAAGGGGGAAGAGAAAAGGGGTGAGGAAGGGTGGATGAGGGCACTTGCTCTAGTGGTTTAAGGGGGGCAGATACCCCTGAATTATGACGATGATTATTTATCTGACATTGCCGCAGCATCATCACTCTGTGTCTTTAGACAGCGTCTCAGGACTTTATGTGCCTTTTTGCTCATGTCTGGATCTGTATTGACACTTTTGCGTTGCGGTCCTTGAAATAATAATTATTATTATTTAGGCCATGTTAAATGCTTAGCGATTACTACAATGGGGATGATTATAATCTATATGTACTGTATTGCATTACCTTGATCTGCAACTGAACTTTTTGCATTGACTGCTGGGTGACCAGTTGTCTAGAAGCTTTGGAAATGTTTGGGGGAGGATTTTGTGGCTTTGAGACAATTAAGGAAGAGTTGAGGAATTGTCGGGACCGAATTGTGTCAGGGAAACTCTATTGTTCAGTTAGTATCTTTTTTGCACCGCTGTAGTGTTGATCACAGTATTTCGTGTGGTGCATTTTCATCAAAGGAATATTTAGTTTACATCTGTGTCGATACCAGAATTCAGCAGCATAACATTTTACATTGTGTATTTTGGGATTGGTAAGGCCAGTATTTTTAAGGACAGTAATCTTCGAGGCAAAGGCCACTAAGTAGCAGAGTCAAAAAATGGGCTGTTTAATAACTTACCTGCACAAAATTAATAGTGCAGTTATTTAGGAACTTAATCATGCGTGGTCACTGTGACATAACAAAGTAGTTATATTATGCAAATACCATGAACTTTTTGTACAGAGCACATTCGTTACTAGTGACCAAGGCCATCGCCAGACCTTTTCAGAAGACAAGGCCACAATTTTTTGTTCTCAAGGTCAAGGACAGGCCTAGAGGACTCTATCCCTGGTGCTTGTAGTACATCACTATTGTTACATTTTATTATTATACTGTTAGTATGCGTACCATGCGTGGATGGCTGTAGTGTGGGTATGTTATGGGGAAAATTTGGGAATTTTGCATGGGAATATTTGGGGGAATTTCACATGCTTCTAGAGTGGTCACTCCGGATTGCTTCTAAACTGTTTCTGACTTTGCTAACTTGCACTGTATATAGTCGTGGCATAATCTGTATTTGAGCCGGTAAGATGATGTTAGATGCCTTTCATCCAGTCGAGGTGGTTACAAGCCTGGAAAACCTGGAATACTCAGGGAGTTATCTGAATGTGGAAAACACGGAATTGCTAGCGATTTCTGTGCAACTTGTGGGAAAAATTGTAGCAAAAATAACAATGTCGCCAGATGTGATTTCTGGAGGTGCAAATTATGTTCTAAAATACATCTGCAGCTAGGGCTTTGCCCTAGTCCTCACTGGGGAAGCTTACAGTGCTTTTTGTTTCAATAACTTATGGAAAAGTAAGTTTATGCCTCTGGAAAAACTTGCAAAACTTGGAATTTTTTCTTTACTATATGGCCATCCTGCTAAAGAAACGTAAACTCTTTCTCGAGCCTAACAGCCCATAGGACGGCGCTGATCTCCGTTTTCTAAGGCCCTCAGCCAGACACCAGTTTTACACTGCGAGACCACAGATACGGGGCCAGTGTATCGCGTGGTGTGCCTGTTTACGTCCCAGCGGTAAAGCTGGTACCAAATTATACTGCTTGGTGACCGAAAGGTCCCCAGATCGACTCGGGCCCAGAGCACTGCCAGGTAACAACCCTGGGCAAGTTGTTCACACACGTGCCTCTGTTCACCAAGCAGTATAATTTGGTACCGGTCAAAGGGCAGTGATGCTGTGTGGCTGGGAAGGTAGCCGTAGGTCTGGTGTCGCACTGGCCATGCGTCACAGACTTGGTGGTCTATCCACCTACGGGCTCAATAGCTACGGAAAGGGAGATGAGCGCCCCACCTATGCCCTGGAGGGGCACGGCACGCTTTTTCTTTACCTTTTACTTACGCATAGAACTAGGTTCAAGACAGACTTGCAATATCATACTTGCTTTATTTGTCAGACTTGGCGCATGTTATTTATACAGAAATGATAACCATTTTAGTATTTGATTATCTAGACACTTTGTATGTTCAGTGTTTTTTTTTCGCCTTGTTGCTAATTTTGTTCAACAATAGACTTGTGTCATGGTGATTTATGACTTTGAATCATGCTTGTACGTATGGGGATGGTGAAATTGTGTGCAAAAATCTGCAGATGCAAGGATTCTTCTTTTTTTGCAAATATGCGAGCCATTTTTCACCATTATTTATTACTGTCTGATACTCCGGAACGAAACAAAGCATTGCCAGATTACTTTCAGTAGTCAAAGTTGTAATTGTTTTTTTGCAGAGGAGCTAAAATGAACACCAGCAACTAAGTTAACATTCACATAGATGCGTTTACTTAAACATTTCAGTTCGACGTTACCAGTGCATCAAGTGGCGAAGAGAGAGGGGGGCGCTAAAACCTCAAGTTCCCCTTTATGATTTTGGGAGTTGGAAAGAAAAGAGTGGTGTAGACAAGGGGGCAGGAAGTTTAGCTTACTCCTTCCCCCAATTCCCCAGACACAACATTATCACACGTTTAAACTGCCCTAAATTTGGTCAGTTTATATTTGGGAAAATAATTAAAATTTTTGCCATCTACTGCTGTAATGCACCAAATTCGATTTCGGCTGGTGCTTAGCCCATACCCCACTGGGGAAGCTTACAACGCTCCCCCAGACCCCTTAGCTGGATTTTAAGGGTTCTAATTCTAAGGAGAAGGAAAGGGGAGTAAGAAGGGTGAGGTGAAAGGAGGGAATGAAGAAGAGGGGAAACGCTTAGCGGGGGGGAAGGTAAAGAAGGGGAGAGGGAAGAGAAGGGATGGGGTGTAGATGCCCCTTTCAGTTCACATTTCTGGCTACGCTACTGATGCCAAACTGCATTACTTTTGCCATCCATCTGCATGCAATATTAACTGTAGCATAGTGTTATTTTCACGTACTTGTACCCACTGAATACGCGTTATATTGTGTATGCACACATAGGCCTACTGACAAAATTTCACAATCCCTACTGTATAATATATATTATACTGTGATATATCACAACTGTCATTTCCAAAACTGTTAGTTGAGATGCGTGGAGCCGTTTTGTTGTTACGTTTGCGAGTGACGTGTACTACATTATATATTTCTGTTATCTTGTATATTATATAAATGCCACGCTCTGATTTTATCGCTGTCATGTTCACGACTAGTTTCATAAGTTATGCATATGTCCAATACAGTGGCGGATACAGAAATTGAGAATAGGGGCGGAAGGGTAAGGGATGGGGTTTGGGGTGGGTGCAGTGCCCCCACTGCAGAAAATTTGTGAAAAATTTATGCAAAAGTAATGCATTTTCATGCAAAATTTTTACGTGTTTTCAGATGCATCCAGTCTATAGGGGGCGGCCGCCCCCTCCTCCGCCCCCCTTGTATCCGCCACTGGTCCAATATGCGAGCATAGAAATCTACAGAGATTCTGGAGCGCTGCGCCGTGTAATAAATAACTACTGGTACCTTACATAGTATATGTCTCTTAAGACAATAGGACTATGGTATTTTAAGAAGGACAAAAACAAATTTCTCATCGTCAAACGTGTGTTTTCAAGCTCAAAATGCATTAAACCAGTTTTTCGTCAGGGCTTTCCGCTGGGTGAGCTTATGACTCTGCTCAGGTCTCTTTGTTGGATGGAGAGGGTTTCGGCGTCACTCAGGATTTTGACGCGGTCGTCGCCGCCTTGCTTTCTTACTACCGCAAGACAGATCGAGCCGGCGAAAGGGCCTCCCGTACCCCCCCCCCGGTTGGGGGCCTCACATATGCTCAGGGACCTCATGCTAGGTGTGAAAACACAAATGGTGTCTGATTTTTTTGCGTTTCAATTTTTTTTTAACTGGGCAAATTTGCGATTTTCAGTGTCGACTTTATTCAGTTGTTGTGTGCATGAAAAAAAGATTAGCGGGGTCCAGGGCAGAGCCCCTGGTCAGGGTGTCAGAGGCAAAGCCCTCCTAAAGCTGAAGCACTTTTAGCTTCTGGACGTGCAATGAAAACCGCAAATTTGTCTGCTTTTTAATGTTTGAGAGGACACTTTATTACCAACAAAATTTTTCCGGGGGGGAAGCTGAGGGGCAAGGGTAAGGGCATGGGGGCTGCCCCCTTCTGGCGCCGCCCATGCTCACTTTCTTCACCCACAACGCCGCTGTACCCATAGTAGTTAGTGGTTAGGCCTGCACGTTGAATCGCTAATCTTTTTTCTGTATTTATTCGCCTTTACGCATTGAATCACTGAAATTCGCTATCACCTGCAACCTACAAGATTCGGCACAAGAGATGCAGCAAGAAATAATGAGCTTTAAATTTACTATCAGCAGTGACATTGACATTGACATAATTAGGCCGTCACTTGCAAATTATTATTGTGGTAGATATTGCTAAATAATCGAATTTTAACAAGACTAGGCGGAGGGCGTCGGTTATAAGTGAAAACCAAGCCAGCGGGTCCAAGCGTAGTTTTCAGATGTTGCGTGATGTGAATTACGTCGCCGCGTTGTAACCATAGCAACCGATGACGCTACGTCACAGTAAACACCATCAATACAAGAGTCAACAGCTAGGGCGACATCAACAGCTGCTGTATCAACTGGGACAGACGACAGAACAGATGATGAAGTGATGATGCTGAGGCCACGGCATTAATGACATCGGCGTGACAATACACCGCCAACACGCGCCCGCTACGAACGTCAGTATACCTTCACACGACAAGCTTTATACCGCCTTAGCTTGCATTTCACTGCCGTCTGGCCTAACTGATTGGACGCCCACGGCCCGACAAAACCTTCCAACAATCAAAAATGTCGGCCCAGTGCTGACATAAGCTGCGGTCGTCCGTCCGCAAGCTGTTCATAAACGCACTTCGGCTTATTTTTATTCAACTAGGCCTAAACGTCCAATTTTAAGGCGCGTAGAAAACGAGCAGAATGAATTGTTCTGAAATAAAAATGAAATAAAATAAAACGAACTGAAACAACAGAAATATATCATTTTATTTCAGTTTACTTCAGTTCAATTTGTTTCGTTCGCTCTGTACGCGCCATAGCAACCGCCTAGTCTTGTTAAAATTCGAATGGTGTATGTATGGAAGTATTTATGTACGGTGGGTTGAAACTGTTGCTACATCTTAGCTTGTTTTTTACATGCTGTCTAAGACATAGCTATCTGCCTAGTGCTTTTATGGATACTGAGTT
>Ga0056128_1001033_pt1 | contig 29292 bp, 35 predicted proteins | sample WorMetLIZISLAND2_FD_71113 | JGI IMG/M metagenome (GOLD analysis project Ga0056128, IMG submission 71113) | Marine gutless worms symbiont microbial communities from Max Planck institute for Marine Microbiology, Germany - Olavius geniculatus... ... | reverse complement strand
TATGGCAGGTGACGCTCCACACCGTGCTTTATCACACATTGCACTCCTCCGTCTTCCATACACACAGCATATGGCAGGTGACGCTCTACGCCATGCTTTATGAGAGTATCATGCACCACATCCTTTATTTTTCGCACACACGACATATGACAGGTGACGCTCCACACCATGCTCTATCAGACACTGCATTTCTCCATCTTCCATACACGCAGAATATGGCAGGTGACGCTCCACGCCATGCTATTTGAGAGTATCATGCACCACAACCTCCATTTTTTACACACACACACACACAACATATGGCAGGTGACGCTCCACACCATGCTTTATGAGAGTATCATGCATTACACCCTCCATTTTTCGCACACACGACATATGACAGGTGACGCTCCACACCATACTTTATGAGATTATCATGCACCACACTCTCCATTTTCCACACACACACACACACATACAAGATATGGCAGGTGACGCTCCACACCGTGCTCTATCACACACTGCACTCCTCCGTCTTCCATACACACAGCATATGGCAGATGACGCTCCACACCATGCTTTATGAGAGTATCATACACCACACTCTGCATTTTCTACACACACACAACATATGGCAAATGACGCTCCACACCATGCTCTATCACACACTGCACCCCTCCGTCTTCCATACACACAGCATATGGCTTTATGAGAGTATTATGCACCACAACCTCTATTTTCTACACACACAACATATGGCAGGTGACGGTCCATATCTTGCTCTATCACACACTGCACCCCTTCTTTTTCCATACACACAGCATACGGCAGGTGACGCTCAACGTTATGCTCTATGAGAGTATCATGCGCCACAACCTCCATTTTCCATACATGCCGCATATGGCAGGTGACGCTGCACGCCATGCTCTATAAGAGTATCATGCACCACATTCTCCATTTTCCACACACACACACACACACACACACACACACACATACAACATATGGCAGGTGACGCTCCACACCATGCTCTATGACGCACTGCACCCCTACGTATTGCATACACACAGCATATGGCAGGTAACGCTCCACACCATGCTTTTTGAGAGTATCATGCACCTCACCTCCCATTTTCCACACACACGACATATGGCAGGTGACGCTCTACACTATGCTGCTTTATCACACACTGCACTCTTCTATCTTGCATACACACAACATATGGAACATGTGTGATGGTTAATCTTGCAGGCGTTAGCAGCCACAGTAGTGATTAAAAGTACACGGGTGGTTGCAGATACGATGAGTGTTCGCCGCCGGAGCTGGCAGTATATCTGTACTTATGACTTATCAACGACCTGCAGTATACTGAAAACCTCATTAACTAGACACGGCTTCAATGCGCCACTGGTAACGGGATGCTTGCGGCGCCGCAGTGTTGCTACACTCTAATACTACATACAATAACCTTGTAAAAAGTGTCCCCCCTAACAGTATATGTTGTCATATTTATTTTTTTACGAACTGCGCCGAAGCCAATTGAGATAGGCATGCACAAGCATAGGGCGAGAGGCTAAGGCTAGGCTAAAGTTGGACAAAGAGGCAAAGTAGGCTTAGGCTATAGGCTAAAACAAAGCCTAGTAGACTGGGGGGAATACTTTTTGATAAGACCAAACTTTCCCGCGCAATTTCTTTGTGTTTGAAATGTCTTTCTACTGCTACTTACGTCCACTCTATCTGCACACTTGTCTGTGCCGTACACACATCGGGAATTCGACGAACAGAAACTTCCCAATATTGTTCGGTCTAGGTCTGACATTAGTGCATCTGTGTTGTCTGCTGTCATAGGTGTGTCTGTTGCAGAACAAGATCTCGAAGTACCAGAGCATCTGCAGGAGTTGTTTGACGAGACGGTCGAACGATCGAAGCTGTCACCAGCTAATCAGCAGTACCTGCCTGACATTCTTCGTCGCAACAGCTTAGCGTTCGCCACCGGTTCGATGGATATCGGCTTCTGCGACGCTATACAGCACGACATCGAGACGGGCGACGCCAAACCGATCAAGCAAGCGCTGCTTCGACCTCCACTCGCCGCCAGAGACTAAGAAGACAAGCATCTCGAGGAGATGTTGGAGACGGGCATCATCGAGCCATCGTACTCATCTGTGTGCAGAGCGAAGAAGAAAGACGGCTCCTTCCGCTTTTGCATCGATTAGAGGCGACTCAATGCAGTGACGGAGAAGGACGCTTATCCCGTGCCGCACGTGAAGGACGCCCTCGACAGCTTCCACAACGCCAAGTACTTCGCCACCATCGACCTACTGTCAGGCTACTGGCAGATGGGGATGACCGAGAGAGCAAAGCAGCGTTCAGCGTTCTGTACCAGACGAGGCTTGTTCCAGTGGACGCGGATGCCCTTCTGTCTGACCAACGCACCGTCCACCTTCTGCCGCCTCATGGAAAACATCTTCCACGACCCTCTCTACAACATCTGTATTTGTTACCTGGATGATATCACCGTCTTCGCGGCTACACCGGAGCAACTGATCGATCATCTTGACAGAGTATTCACCAGACTCCGAGAGCGAGGACACGCCGTCGAAGTGTGTTTTTGTTCAAGAGTTTCTCGGACACCTAGTATCTGCCGATAGGATTGAGCCACAACCAGACAAGGTAAAGAAGATAAAAAACTGGCCAGTTCCACATTTCTTGACAGAACTTCGAGCCTTTGTTGGCTTAGCGAGTTATTACAGGCGCTTCATCAAGCACTTCGCCACCATCGCAGAACCGCTTACCAGTCTCATGAAAGGAAAGTCCAAACAGCTTGTCTGGACCGATGAGGCGCAACAAGCTGTCGAAAAGCTGAAAACAGCATTTCTCGATATCGTTACCCTATACCAGGACTTCCGTGCATCTTGGACACCGACGCTTCTGACGTCGCCGTCGGAGTAGTCCTCAGTCAGTAGATCACGGAGTTGAGAAGCCGATCGCGTTCTATTCCGCAGTCCTCAACCGCACTCAGCGAAACTACTGCGCGACTAGACGTGAGATGCTTGCTGTGGTAAAGTCGTTGCAGCACTTCCGTCACTACTTGCTCGGAGCGAAGGTCATTCTCCGAACAGACCACCACAGTTTGCTCTGGCTTCGGATGTACAAGAATCCGACCGGCATCATGGCGCGCTGGATAGAGACAATAGCCGAGTTCGATATTGAGATTCAACATCGCTCTGGCGGACTACATTCGAATGCCGACGCGCTGTCCAGACGCAGTTGTAAGCAGTGCTTCGACAAGAAGATGCCGACTGTCTGGATCGACGAGTGTGAGCGGGCCGAGGAGATACTAGAGACGTTGTCGGTTCGTGCGTTTCGTCTTTTTCCCGAGTTGACTTCCAGTGACGTGGCTTCGATACAGGCCGAGGACTCGGACATAGGGCCCACGTACGCCGTTCTTGCTGAGAACGCCGACCCATCGCCCGACGAGATACGCGCTTTCCTGTATGAGAGAAACATGCTTCTATCTCATAGGCCTGAGGTACGGCTACTAGGCGACGTGCTTGTACGACAGACAGAAGAGCAGTTACAGCTTGTGGTCTCGACACAGTTACGTAAGCGGCTGTTTGATCTGACACATGCCGGTCCTTCCGCCGCCCATTTGGGTGCCGTACGAACGACCGTCCAACTTAAGACCCATTACTACTGGGTGGGCCTGAACCGCGACGTTCGACAATGGTGCCGGCAGTGTGCACAGTGTGCACGGGCTAAGGGGGCTCCCTTGCGACCTCATGGCCATATGCGTAACATCATAGCGTCACCATGGACATTTTGTCCGGCCTTCCGGTCGCAGCGGATGGCTCGAAGTACATTTTGGTCATCTGTGATCACTTCACCAAGTGGGTAGAAGCGTATCCGCTCCCCGACCGGGAAGCAAGCAGCTGCATGCGAGCAGTCTATGACGGCTTCTTCAGCCGTTTCAGTTACCCCTCCAAATCCATACGGACCAGAGGCGAAATTTCGAGTCTGCCCTCTTCAAGGAGATGCGCGCTCTGACAGAAGTAAGCAAGTCGCGCACCACTCCTTTCCATCCCCGATCCGATGGTCTTACCGAACGTGCTAATCGCACGCTTTTGCAAATGTTGCGCGTCACCTGCGAAAGGGATCCCACCAGTTGGCCTTCTAAACTGCCCACGGTTCTTTCGGCGTACCGTACTGCCAGGCACAAGGCCACCGGCTCACTCCCAACATGGCCATGTTTGGCCGGGAGACCATGCTCTTATTACCGCCCCGCCGGACGATAATACCGCCGTTACTGTTCCCTTTGTGGAGCAGCACCGAAATAATCTGCGTGCCGCACACGCCCTCGCGCGAGAGCATCTCCACACATACGCTAAGACGCAAAAGCGATATTTCGACGCCCGCGTCAAGCCGGTGCCATATCACGTGGGCTAGAAAGTGTGGCTTTATTGGCCACGTGCACTTATCCGTCAAGGACACCGTAAGTTGTTTAACCAGCGGGTAGGGCCATTCACGATCGTATCGTTTCTAACGCCCATTACGGCTCTTATACACTGCGACGCCACGCATAAGCGACAGCGTGTTCACGTCGACCGTTTGTCGCCTTGCGCCGCCGAGGCGGAATCAATGCCGCCATCCGAGCCGCAGACCACACCTACCGTTCCAAGTGGAGATGCAGCTGTTAGCTCCCCCATTAGTACTCAGTCTGTCACTAGGACTAGTACGGGTCGTACGATACGTACGCCCGCTCGCTACACTTTCTAGACTTTCCTTGTTTGGGCCGCTGCCCCATGTTTGTATATAGTAGCTTTAAGTCTCTGAGAGGCAAAGATTGTTTGATTGTTGTGTTTACTTTTGTGCTATTGTTTTTAATCTTTTCTGTCCATAGAATAGGCATACATTTTCTGAGACAGATTGTCTTAATAATATCACATTAGTGGGGTGTTGTATGCCTAATTACTGTTAAATTTTATAGTTGTATCTTTTCCGATATATCATATTATTGATGTTTAATACGCCCCTGGGTCATTTTTATTTGATATTTTGTTTGACCCGCGTTGTTGTCGTAAGGGGTTAGTTTGATCACACTGATTGATTTTGATTAATTAATCAACAGTAATTAATTACTTTGCACCTTATACTTTTGTTTTATTTTTTTCCTGCCCAGCCGCAAAACGGGGAGGGACCCGCCGCACCACAACACACTCTGACGCTACTCTGTGTGCGTGTTGCATGCCGGTGACCGGGGCTACATGGCGGGCATCAACGACCACTACATCAACACCTGGTTATCGACCTTATCCGGGCTGCATCATCATCTGGTTGTTCAGTGACATTTCCTGCCCGGAACTTCGCATCTAACACTCCGTATCCGGCAAAACAATGCGCATTCCTCTCAGTCGACCTGGTTTCCACGTGTGACATTCCACCTTGGCTGTTCTGAAGAGATTTGGCATAAACTGCATCTGACGTCAAAGACCACTGCACCGTTCCGTTCCAGCACACTGTTCCGTTGCAGCACATCGTTTCGTTCCAGAACCGTTTCGTGCACCGTGCCGTGCCGTTAGCTTTTTGCCCCTTTGTTTACAGACGATATGTTTAATATGTACAGGCTAAGGCCACCTAAACTGCGTTCCACGGGACGTTGTCGTTGTTTCGTGTTTTGGCATTTTGCATTTAACCGCATTTTTTCATATTATTACGATTACTCGTGTACCCAATGTATCTTATTTTTGGCGCTCCACCTGATTTCAACATTATTAACAGCTGTTCTTTTATCGGTCTATCTTGCATATCTTTGTATTGCTTACTCATGTTTTTATTACAGATATTTTGAGTAGATGTTAGACCGATGTTGCATAGATTTAGTTTGATATTGACGTACACACTAAATAGTTATTATCTGCATTGACTTTGATAGATATTGACATTGATGTTATTTGACTTTGATTACATTCAGCATTTGGTAGTAGTTTGAACCGTCTGTCCAAACTAATTTTTTTTTCTTTTTGAGCAACGTAATTAATTCACACTTATTTCGATGTCGGTCGAGTGCTGCCTGAGCTTAAGACCGTTTCCGACGAACACTACCGAACTCGTGCGCGCCGTGAACAGTTACTGACTTTTCTGTAGTTAGATTACAACACGTTTGCCTTACACCTAAATTTCACCCACCCTACTCTTCCTGCCCCCCATTTTCTCTGAATTCGAGGCGAATTCAAGTTCGGCAGGAGGCGGTAAGGGATCTCAGGTTAACATTATTCATCCAAATTATTTGATTTTTTTCGGTCAATTTTTTTCGCATTTCTTAAATTATCTGTTTTATCGGGCTAAATTTGTCGCACGTGTTCCCTTTCTCCCGAATTGTTTTATCCTGGTTGATATTATTTGTTTAAACCATTTTATTTTCTTTTCGGCAATTTTCATCTAAATTGTTTAAAATTTTATTTCCAAATTTTATCCGTTTTGGGTCTCGCGGGTTGCTCGTTGATAGATGTAAAATTTTCCCTTAAAAATTGACTTCAAAATTTTGACGCCGGAAATCGCTGACCGGCGGGATCCCCCCCGTGTACGGATATTATAGCGGCAATCGCCGGCGCGCGAGACCCTTCCCTCCACCCCTTTCCTCCCACCCTCCCCTCTTTTCCCTGGTCGTTGACCGACTGTATGGGACACTTAGTCTCCAGTTCCCGAACACGTGCTCGACGGTCAACAAGTCCATATACGGCCATGGCTAAGTCGGATAGTTAGCTGCAAGGTCCTATGTATCCACATAACAGCCGATCCGGTCGCTGACGCGACGGGATACTTTATTTTTATATTGGAAACGTGGATGTGACGATTAGTTACCAGATATGGTAGCCGATCGTCCGGGAAATTCACTGCACGTGGTAAAAGCTTGCTACGTACAGCGTGCGACGGCCGGCGAACGCTAGTCGCCGGGAGAAATCGCCTGGAAAATTTTGTCACACAGTATATCGCCCGCCTCATTAGCATAATGTATTCAAAAGACCAGTTAGAACCGGTTCAGACCGGTAGAGGCCAGCTAAGAAAGCCCTATACACGCTGCTATAGCTGCCGCGTGCGGCTAAGCTACTGCACGCGGCGTGCTCTAGCTACTGGCAATAAATATAGCTGTCAGCTAAGCTTGCTCGTCAGAACGAGTTTGGCAGTCATCGAGCGAAGACCTATGCGACGTTATAATAGCAAAGTGTGTATAGTGATATAGAGTCGACAGCAGTTGCGGGGATAGTCTACAGTGACCGTCGGCGGTTATTTTGTTTGGTCGATGATAGTCGGCGAACGTGTTGAACGTTAGCGAACATCGTTGAACGTTACCGCTGTCGGCCATTTTGTTTGGCTTCGACCGGAAGTTGCGTGCGACTCGCCGAACTGTTCGCGAATTGATTGTTTACCTTGATTTCGTCGTCGGAAGAAAATTTCTGCTTGTCGTTACTGCTTGTCATCGATATTGTCTTTTTCTTTCTGAAACCCAAAAGCCAGTTGTGCGCGGTTTTCTATTTCCGGTTTTATTTTAGTTGTCCGTGCATAGAAATCTTACCGCTTTGGCTCTATTGTCAAATTCTGTCGATTGTCGAAGTTCCCTTAGGCGCGATTTATTTTCAGTTGAATTCCCTTAATTTCAGCGGTTGTCGATTCGGGGTTTTTACCAGTTCTCTTTGCTAGAGGATCCCACCTTCCACCGAAGGCAAGCTTGGACTTGTAAAAGCCTGGCGATTTGTCGGATAAGTCTCCTTTTAGATCTTCTTCCTGTCAGATTAGGCCCACAGCATGTACATTAGCGGATATAACTGAAGACAGCGGTCGGTTGCAATTTTTACTCAAAGTCTACCATTAACAGCTTCTACCGCGGATAGCTTAGCCATCGTCAGCGCCAGTAGCGGCGGGGTCAGTTCAGCTCCTACAAATAGGCAAATCAAATGACACTTTAGACCAATATTGGGGTAAATGATCCGTATGACACCAAACTGGGTTAGCCTCACACAGTCTAATGTCATACAGACCATTCACCGCAATGTTAATGTGAAGTGCTTTTTTGTACAACATTTTTGTTTGTTTTTTGTTTTTTATTGTTGTTATACATTCATATTTTATTTATGTTTTTAAGGTAGTATAAAGACGCATTTACAGTAAAGTGAAATGTATACTGATCATGTTATTGCAAATTGTCTGTAGAAAATTGGTTAATAATTTGCGAAAATAACGACAAAAGTAAAGTGTCACGTTTTTTTATGGATCACGGTGTAAAACTTGCATTTTTCAATTACTTTACTATTCAGCACTGCAGATTTTTTTAATTTGAGAAGTAGTTTGATTAATGCTCACGTGAAAAACAACAGCGTCGTTGACGTTGCCTGAAAAATTACTGTACAACTTGAATTTAGATTACAATGCTTTCTAAAAGTGTATGCAGTTGACGATTTGGTAAAGGGGATTTTTTTGATCTAGATAAAGACACACATCGTAAAAAAATTAATCTATGTGTTATGGCGAAGATTTTTTGCGCAAGTTGCGCTTGTTTTTTTGGTAGTACCGGTGCAAGTCATTGCTGAAGTATGCGTCAAAATGTCATAAAACCTGTACTGCGTGATTTGTGGTCGTTCAAGTTCATCGTTGTTGGTACACCTAAAAGCTAGTCAGCAGCACTTGTTTGACAGTTAGCGAGCTTGTAATTTTCTGCAACAGTTTTTCGCTAGACGATTTATTACACGGAAAGTAGCTATTTTTTAAATATAATTGGTCTTTGGCGCTTTAGCTGGAAGAAAATTTTTGCGCTTAGATGTGTTATATAAGTTTGCAAAAAAAATAAAAACGCGTTATCCTACGATCCAAATTAAGATTTTCTATATCACTTGGTTTTAGTCGATACTAGGACGTGACATTAAGACAGACAATATATTACAATAGCCCAAACGCGCTTAGCGTTACATGCTCTTAAACGTAAAATGTTAAATATAATTGCTGTACCTGAAATCGTCGCCAATGTAATGGTTTCGGCGAAAATCCCCAAGTCCAGAAAGTCTTGTACATCATCACTGTGTGATTTTTCGGTCCAACAAGCGGCTTTCCCACCATATGTCGATATAAGATAAAAACCTGATGACCGCTTAAAGCTGCCCCAGCAAAATATGGTCGGCTACTAAAAGCTTGAAATGCAGCACGCACCCAGCGATAGGCATATTTAGATACACTATTGTCATCCTCAATAATCAGTGCAAGTTCGTCGTCGGAATCGTCAGGAGGACGCCACGTATAAATCCATTGCCCGTAGAGGCCAACGTGTTTTTTGTGAACGTGAACTCGAGTTGCGCCTTGGCTCCATCGAAACTCAGACGCTATTTTGAGAGTTTGGCTATCTGCGCTGTTTTTTTTACGATCTCTGTCAATCCAAATTTCCAAGGCAGCTGTATGACTGTCCATCTCTAACGTACGTAAAGATCCAAGAATGGTCGCTAAAGACCACGGCCTATTGTATGTCATGACTATAACTCTGAATTCGACTTTGTCGTTGTATGAGCATGGCCTTTCTGGTACACACGGCACACTTGTCAGCGATAATCTTTTATGCAGTGTCGCAGGTACTAAATATGTTTTTACTGACATTGAATCATACATGAAACGAATAAAAAAAACAAAAACAAGTACAAAAAATACAACTGTCATTAATCGACACCTTACTGCCATTAAGCAGTCCATTTTGTGATGTTTCCAGTCGACTTTATTAAAATTCTGCACTGAACTACCTTGAATTAGATTTTTGTTTGCGTGCTAAGCTTAAACTTGCACGACATCGAGACGCATACATCCTGCACAACAAATATGCCTATAACGGTCAGCAACGGTAAACTGTTACATGTATAAGTAACATTACAGTGTTTAGCATGTATATGACTGTTTGGCGGACAACTAAGCCTGCAAAGACGGCAGTACTTAGAATAAGGGCTTTTCAGATATGTGGGCTCATCAGATAAAACTTGCGGTTTTAACTTTCTGCGGCGTAAAAGTGGACTTTTACGAGAAACCGAACCCTAACCCTAACTCTAGCCCTAAGCCTAGCCCTAACCCTAACCTTAACCCTAAGCCCTTTAAGGCGATGAGTTTTCTTATCAGATGTACGGAGTTTCTGACATATACGGTCTCAGACCAAAGAGTCCGTCAGACCAGCTGACGTCGGCATTTTGTAAGTCATCTAAAAAGTCTCGCAAGTTGTAAATGTGAAAGATGCTAAGATGCTAAAATAACGCGTCTCTTTTTCTATTCGGAATATGCATTACGCCTATTACACCGCATTGCATGACTTGTGTACGAGTACCCAACAAAATATAAAGACTCTGTTTTAAGAGAAATGCACAACGCATAGACCTGCCATCCGCTCAACCCGTGTTTTGTGGTCTAGCAAAAAAGCTATAGACCCTACATTCGCCAAGTTTTTCAGAAATTGTAGGAAAGGTCAAGGGCTAGCAGTATGTAAAATTTTGGGGAATCTGACAAACAGGGGTTGTAAAAAAGGGAGAAATTTTTTAACCCTTTTTATTTTTTTTTATTGTGGGAGATGGAGGGCACGTAAGATATTTTTCGCAGATAAGGCACTACCTGGCCCGTGCACATGTATAATTTTAGACCCCAAAAATTTGCGTGGGATAAGGGAAAAATGTTTTACAATTTTTTACTGGTTAATTGCGCCGTGCAACAGATCTCAGAAACTGTAAGTAAAATCAATCCGCTTTTGCGCCAGGTTGTTGGCTATAGGTCAGTAATGTCAATGCGAAAATAAAAATTAAAAAATGGGTTTATTTTCAACAAATCACCCCAAATGTAACCCAATTTTTTGACGATATTTGACAAAGTTTTAAAAATCGTAATTAATTCAAAGGGTAACTTAGAAAGTTCTGAATGTGTATGTAAGCCAAAGTTTATGGTCGCTATCATATTTGATTAAAATGCCGACCCTATCCCCCTCCCCTAAATATTTTTGGGGTCATTTTTTTTTACTTTTGGCTTCGCAAAATTTAAACCAATGGTTCTCAAAATAAAAACATTTTTGACGAATCAAAATTTAACAAAAAATAGAGAGTTATCAGTAATTTGCAGCGAGGTACAGGAGTTTGGGGTGGTCAAAACATATCTGGGTATTTTAAGCCCCCATATTGACCTACCCGATATTTTTGCCAATTTTGTCCAAATTTTCCAAAAAAATGTCATTAATTCAAGGAATGCCCAAAAAGTTTTACGTGTGTATGTGGACCAATCTTTAGAGTTTTTACCACATTTAATCAAGATACCTATCCTACCGCCTCCAGACTCTTAAATTTTTGAAGGGTTAAAATTTTTGTCATGTTTTTACTTTTTGTTCAATAATATTCAAGCCCGTTTTCTTGAGATACGTCAAAAATTGAAGAAACGATATTTTAACACATGTGGGAGAATTCATAGTCCTTTCCAACGGCATATAGATTTAAGGGGTAGCTAAAATACGTTAAGGGTGTTGAGCCCCTAATTTGACCCACTCTAAATAATATTTCGGATTTGGACAATTTAGCGCCATCTGGTAAACTCACTGGTAAACATAAAGCCCCGACATCGATGTCGTACAATAGGCCAGACCAAGATAAACAATGCTTGTTCCAGACAGTTTTGTAAATGTCACCGTTTAGGGCTAGAGCTTGTCACGGAAATAAAATAAATCGAATCGTGCGACCTTAATAGCTAAAAAATTTGTTAACAAATAATTATGCCTCAGAGAGTGTGTTTTGGTGCGGTATGTCTAAAAATGTGTTTTTACGCCGCACATTTTTCAGATCCTTAACGCCCGTCAGGATAGCCGATTTTGCCTGCGCCCATATGTCAAAACAGTAGAGAAAACTTGTTTGGTGCAGACCACGCTCTCGAGGTCCGTGCGCAATGCGCATGCGCGGCTCTGGCCAGGGGTATATAAAGCATGTAAGGACAAATTTTCGGCAGTCTGGTCGACCAGACTGAAACGGACGGTTGTCTAGCGTCATCTTAACAGACGTATCTTCGTCCATGGTGGGTATGTCGTAGTACTGAAAATAGTAGGTACTACGAAAATCCAAACTAAAGTTCATCAGCATTGTGAAGACAGTTTCAATTGGCGTTGACCGTCAGAAAAAGAATTTTTCTTTTCTTTAAGTAAAATATTTTTTTCTATAGTACTATAATCTTCTTCTTCTTTTACGTAAATATTTTTTTCTCTTTAAACAAAATATTTTTTTCTTTAGTAAAATATTTTTTTCATAGTAGAATATTTTCACTTTTATAAGAATAGACAATTTACTTTGCTATAAAAAAAACATTTTTTTTCTATAGGACTAAACATGTTTCTCCTTACATTTAAGTAAAATATTTTATCCCCTTGAGCAAAATACTTTCTTTTTAAGGTATTTTTTACGGTAAGAATACGTCGTTCGACGATATCGTACGGTCGCTCCGATAAACGTTACCCATATTGGGCTACAATTTAATGCCACTTTTTTGGGAAAAGATAAATTAGAATATCTAGTAAAACATGTAAATCGAAGTAAGCGCGAATTGAAAAAAAACAATTGCGCACATCTGCCGCCATTCGTCATCTACGTGTTTTACTTGCTATGTTCGGCGAATGTGGATAAGGGCAGGCAGCCGAGTGTGCGTTGGATTGTGAAGGCAGATTGAGAAAAAAAAGATAAATATTTTTTCGTCCTTTCTGCATTTAACGTCCATTGTTTATTCGCGTACCGTTTGGTCTGTAAATAGGAGTTTTTAGGGATAGGGCGCAAAATTTAGGAGAAGGACTCTGGGACATAAAAAATAGGAAAGGTCACAGATATATACGAAGTAAGTACGAAAAAAAAACGGAGTAAGTGTGGATTGAAAAAATCATCTGCATACATTTCTCTACCATTTGTGTTTCGTTGGATACTTTCATTTTTAAAAGACCTTTTATTTTCTGTTAAGTCGATCCGGCGAAAGAGGCTTTGAGGAAATTTCAAAGTCGACCCCTGCTAAAGCCAAGAATGCAGATAATCGATTTGTCAGAAAAGGCTTTGAGAAATGTGTAGTCACTGGCCAAGTAAGCCGAGGAAACTGTGGGTGTTAAATCAGTAGAAAAAGCTTTGAACTATTTTCCGATATTTTTCGGTCTCATCTGTCTGCGCGCGGCGGGTAACGCGAATACGGTTAATCATTTGAAGGTGCCTTTTGGTCAGTACATTTCCGTTCTGTCAATCGAAAAGGAGCAGGCGACCGAGGATATCCTCACATTTGCTGATCGGTCATGCGACAGAAGTAAAACGGTAAAATATCCATCGGTGAATCTCCGCCATTCGTATATCAAAAAGAAATTTTAATAGGTCGATCGGTCACATACCCTTGCGAATTTCCTTGCGTCGTCGAAACTAGCATCGTTTAAATTTGACCGTGTTTGCTATAAGTAGGTTAAATTTTTTTTATAGGTCTTTTTAGAATTTTTTGTAGGTTTGTCGTCTGTCATAAGGTCTGTCAGCTAGGTAATAGCTTAATGACGAAAAATATCTGCTACTTAGAAGGTATAAGACTATAGTGTGATAGACGACCAAAACGAACCCACACTCCAAAAACTAATTTTAATTTGTCTAACAACACAACAAAAATATCTTCTAACACGCGTCGGACAAAGTCCGTCATAACACACTTTTTCATACTGGCCAATCGCCGATTGTGAGATAGTACTGTGTGGAGAGATCCCACGTCGAAGAATCGCAATTCAGCACCAAAAATTCGCTAAGTAACAAGGTTCATTCTTCGTGAAACAGAATCTTGTTAAACACCCTACCGACAAGGGCCTCTTCCCAACCATGGGTCAGAAAATTTGTGTAGCCGGCCAAAATTTCGGCCTATGGATACGAGATGTGACAACCGATAGGTCCACAACCCACGCCGGTAGAAAGGGTACAGTGGGTGGAGGCGGGAACTGTGCCGCGGACACAGAAGTAAGTACGAATTTTGACGTTGGACGAAATGAGATGACAGTAGTACCGGGTAAGGTCGTGGTGGGTCACAATGGCGCCCAACGTGAAGCCAAACAGAGGCAAAGTCAGAAAAGAAGTCTGAACGAACAAATACTCGAGGTATACCACGAAGTAATGTTCAAGCATCAGAACTTAAAAAATATTCTGACAATGAACCAGACTTTTGGACAGATACCAGAACAGAATTTGATAGGTCCAACGAGAAGACTACTGACCGACAGACTGACGTAGTAACTGACCAACCCTTAGGTAGGTACGATCCATTGCTACCATCGGTGAAGGCAATACCACCCTATCGGCAATATCCAAATACCGATTCAAACGTATCTTATCATATCAGACACCTCGAATGTTTTCTACGATTTGACCCGTCGATTTAGCGTACGAAACTGTCCCGAATTCTGGTAATGCTTCTTATTGTCCGAGGGAAAGGCAATTCTGTTTCACTAAGGACTCCCGTCCGGCAAAAAAAGTTGCCGCTTCTGAGGACGATGATATTGTGATACCGCCAAGTGGTGTGGTAAGTCCAAACCTAGGGAGATCGAAAGTGATACTTTTACAGAAACCGAGTCTGACGTTTTAGAAGGGGAGGACTTTTTGGTCGTTTCTTCTAATGACAGATTAATTGGTGGAGCACGCTTTGGCCAAAAAATGTTACCACGACGTAGAGATACTTTGGGAAAAATACGTAAAAACGTTGAAATATCCAGTCCCATGATGTTCTCCGTCGTACACGATCATTCAAACACCTACCAAGTGTCGTATCGGCCAGTAAAAATCTTTCTGCTAATACAAGAGTAAATTCTGTGACAGAAACTCGTAAGAAAAGTAGGACACCGGATAAATATTCAGATGTACTTTATGTTTTTCGCCAACCCTTTCTCAAAACACCACCTGGGTATGAGCTACGTTCAGCAGAATCAGGAGACAAATACATGCGATGATGTCAGAAGCAGAATAAAAATGTCCTTTGTAGGAACATCTGACGAAAAAGATAATGTCCCAAATAATAAAGACCGTAGTGTTGACCACCATGGTGTTTTCCCATATGGGCGACATTTACCTCCGCCGGTTCGCCGACGGGGTGCATCGGCGCCAATGGAAAAACGGTATTTTGCCGATACACCGCAGCTCGACAGGCATTCCGCGTTCGATCACCGGTTTTTACCTTTATCAAAGTCAGGACAATGTCCCAGTCGTAAAATGAGTGCTAGAAATAAATGTTTCAACGCATCTCATTTTTCGCGAACCCGACAAAAGGACAAATCTGAAGACGAACCTATGACCGCCAAGGTGCGATTTTCCCCTTACGTATCTAGTGTACGTAAGTCATCGACAGACGAACTCACCAGCAATCATAAGTGTGAGGAAAAAGAGGCATAAGCCCACCTGCTGGCGAAAGTTTGCGAAATCTGGAACGTCGTAAGTCCCGTCGAGAGGTTAGTGCTGGTCAGAAACCTAACCGAGTGCGGCACTACCGATCATCTAGTTTCGACTTAGAAACAGACGATGCGGATCTTGGTGCTCGAAAAAAGTCGACCCCATCCAAAGATGGTAAAATTTCGCACCAAGCATTAGGCAGGTAACCTACAAGAAGTTTAGGATCATCAGCATCCCGAACAAGCAATTCGACCAGGTCTAAGATTATGACTTCAACAAAGTCTCGAAGTCCTCATACTTAGCGAAAAAACCGACCTCGCTCAAGAAATCGGAAACATAGCTCTTCCTGCAAAAAAACCACACGCAGATTTATTATATCGCCAAGTCCCAATCGTGGTATTTTTGTGAAGGAAATTGTAGTTTTGACGACCTGTCGTTTTTTTTCTGATAGCGAATCTGATAAGCACGGAAAAGTCTCTTCACGAAAACATCTGCTTAAACCCCTAAAATTTGATGGAAAACGTTTTTTCGAAGCTTTTAAGCCCATTTTTGTAATTGTGCAAAATATAGTAAGTGAAACGGAAAAGACAGCTAATTTTTCTTCGCAATTCGCCGGATGATGAGGTAGCCAATGTGTTGTGGGACTATGAAAAAAGTGACTATTCACTTTCCAAACTGACAGCTACGTTAAAGCAAAAGTTTGAAGGACAGGCCTTTGTGGACAAACACCGTATTGAGTTGAGAAATTGTCGACGAAAAAAACGAGACGCTTCAGAGTCTTCTCGCCGACATCCGTCGTTTAGCGGCTTTTGCTTTCCCCACCATTAACCGTAAAACTCGACTATTTTTTCGATGCCATAGGAGATTCCGAATTTGCTCTGCGAGATCGTGATTAATAGCCTCCGAATTTGAATTCTGCATTAGCAATCGCAGTGCAGATAGAGGTATGGACAATGACTAGTCGAAATCAGTTTGCAGAAAGCAAGTTACTTGTTGAATCTAAAAAAACACGAAAAACAAACCAGCAGAATACTTCTTTTTTGGCCACTCAGGGAATAGAAACGAAGTCTTGCAGAAAGAAGTAGCGGAAGATAAGAAGGCTGAACAGAAAGCCAAGAAAAAAAGTAAAGGAGACTAAGCGGAAAATGGCAAAATTAAAGGTTCGACTAACGAACAGAGTAGAAATGGATGTACGAAATGGTTTAGTGTATCGACAAAAAAGTAGTTTTAAAGACAAAAAGCCAAATTTATTGCGGTTGCTACTTCCGCGTTTGAAAGTTTAAGAAATGTTAACAGAATGTCATGGTGGGACAGTGTCAGGTCATTTTGGTTTACAGAAAACAAAAAAAAATAGCAGGTGGCGAAAAAATTTTATTGGAGTAATTGGAAGGAAGATACTGAGCGATTTTGTCGTAAATTTTCTCAGTGTGTTAGCTACCATTGAGGAAAGTTAGCGAAACAAAGTGCATTATAGCCAGTTTTGCTTGAAGCACCTTCGAAATATGGTATATATATATTTGACTAACCTACACCCGCGTTCGGACAAAAAAATCTTTGGATTTTAACCTGTATGGACAGTTACACAAAATTGGCTAAAGTTTTTCCTATCAAGAATAAAAAAACCGAAACTGTCGCAAAGGTTCTGGTCGAGCAAGTTTTTACTCGACTTGGATGCCCTTTGTCGATTCTCAGCGATCAAGGAAAAGAAGTGGATGGACGTATAATAAGGGAAGTTTACCAATTGTTTGGCATAAACAAAAACTTCGTACAACACATTATAAGCCATTCACAAATCAGATTAAGCGCTTCCATAAAACCATGAACAATATTTTGGCTAAAACTGTCGCCGATAACCAGAAAAATTAGGATGTCTATTTGTCATGGCCGCTTTTCGAGCAACAAGGCATGAATCTACTAGTTTTTCTTTATATTTCTTGGCTTTACATTAAAAAAACCTGACTTCCGCTTGATCTTATGTACGGTACTATTGATGAGGCTTTAGTAGAGAACTATGACGCTTTTGCGGAACAAGTTCGCGATCGAACTATCACAGCCTATACACGAGTACGGCAACAACTTCGTCGTAGTGCCGAGCGAAATAGGCGCGACTACGACGTAGGTTTGAAACCCAAACAATTCAGTCCTGGACAGTGAATTCTTTATTTCAACTCATGTAAGCTCCGAGGAAAGCAAATGAAATGGCAAAGACAGTATGAGAGAGAGTACCTGGATATTGCTAATCCGACTTCACTTTCTGCAAAAATACAGCGAAATGCAAAATTACTGGCTAAAATAGTGCATGTCGATAAGCTTAAAAATACCCTGGTACGCCTCCCAAGTCGTAGATCAATACGACACCATCACTAAATCGGACCTTACCACCTGTATTTTTGGTCAGTCCGACTAGGCCTAGATTAACGCTCTGACGAACATTCAGAGTCATCGTTTGTAGAATACGAGTTTGTGACTCCTGAAAGTCCGACTCTTGAGAGAACTGACAGTACTTTTGTCACTGCAAGAAAAAAGGATAAAATAGTTGAAAAATTTCCGATGAACGAAAAAAACGGGAGTAAAACAAAAACTAAGTACGCAAAGTCGAGAAACTCACGATCGGTTAAAAAAACTTTATATTCTTGTCTGTTGGCCGCGAGGCAACAGACGTAATCGATCAAAAGAGTAAAAATAACGGTGATCGAGTAAAAGAAGACACAATGTTTTTGTCTGTTAACCTCGAAGCAATAGACGTGATCAGTCGGAAAAATAACGGAGTCAAGAAAGAAAGTAGTACAAATCAGCAAAATTCTGAAATACCACTGATAGGCCCAAGTGCCATTTACGTTCAGCAGTCCCGCGCTGATGGGTACGAACAAAGCAGTAAAGGTTCGTTTTTTAATGCCGAGTTAGTGGATATTGTCACGGAAACGGTACGGTTGTCTATGATGGGGGATAGTACACAGTTACCAGATACTATTGTCTTAAGTTCTGATCATTCGTCAAAACATGTACTATTTTTCGAGCTAGCTAAGTAAATTCCCAACTACCAGCGGCTAAGTAAATAAAATTCCTGCTTTCGATCAGAACGGTGGTAAGACCAGCCAGAAGAGTGACTACTATTTTAATGAAAATAGCCAACGACATCCTAATAAGGAGGTCAAAAAATCAGGTAAAACTTCTGTCGATCAATGAAACGACGTAAGAAAATACCCTAAAGAAATAGCACTTTGTGCTCAGGATAATAAATTGACGAATAATGTGGACTCACCAATAACGTCAAATCAAGAAATTAGTATTGGTCCTAAAAGAAAATGTTCACAGAGAGAGACACGTCTGTTAAAAAAGTATGATCATTTTCGTATGGAATCGACATCAAAACGAAAGAAAAGAAGAGGGCAGTTTTCGAATAAGTCATTGAGGACTTTTGATTTTTTTTCTAATAAATGACTATTTAATTCTGCCAAATGACAGTAGATGTGAGGACTCAAGATACTGTTATGATTTAATCATTTAAAAGACAAAGCTTTTAGATATCAGAAAATCCTTCTAAATAAAAATATACAACACCTAAATTAGTTCTATTTCGCGCTGAGTTGCGCGTGTGAGTTTGTTTTTAGGTCGGCCACATAAAAATACGATAATGTTGTGTTAAGTCACTTTCTCTCTAACTATCTCAAACAAGGTCTATAAAAATATTCTGTCTATCCAGTAATATTGCGTGTTATGTAAATGTGTTGTATTAAAAAGACGACAAAAATGTTAAAATAATAAGATGTAAAAAATGATTTTTAAAAGAAAGGTATAAAGCGACCAATCAGCGATGTGTTGAATAATACAGGTGTGAACCGTACGGTCTGACCGTTCATTTGAGCCGCTTGCTGCAAATAAACGTGAATAGCGACACTAACTATTGCAAGTCGCTTGCTATAAAGTAGACGCCGCTTCACCTGTCTACAGGTCAAGTGCGCGCTGTAACAGTAATTGCCGATAAATACTGTCTTAGGAAGGTCTCTAATCTTATAACTATAGCCGAAGCTGATGCTTAATGTGTTAAGTCAAACCAACCGTGTATGTGATGTCCGCTGTGAGAAGCGATAAGCAGAGCTAAAACTAAAGACGTGACATGTGCCGAAAAGATATAGTTTGTAGGGTTCTAGGAAGTCGAAAGGTGCAAATGGCGTTGCCCTGTTAAAGGAAGTAAAGCGTCTAACAATGTTGAGTGCTAAAAAGTTGTTCAGAGCCTAATTAAAGTGAAAGTCGTCGTAGCCTAAGGAAAAAAATTAAATATTAAGTAGCAATAAGCTGAGGCTGCAAATTGTAGAGCCGCGGCTCCCAAAAAGGCGATCTTTCGGTCCCGTGAGAGCTGAGAGGTGGAGCTTAAAAATGTGTTCACATCTTTGGGGCTACAGCCTGTAGCCAGGAAAGCGCTATGACCCAAGTTGAGCTAGGCTTAAGAAGTCCACGCTAATTGACGTCACTCTTGCGTTCTTAGTTAAGCTAGCGGTTAGTTGAAAAACTTTGCTTTCTGTCTGAGTTCTCCGTCGTATAACGTCGCTCAATAAAATCAGAAAAAAGTTCAATAGAACGTGTCTAATAACTTATAGAAATAGCCGTTTTGAAAGTGGTGGAGAATCAAAATAAAATCTCCGCTACCGCGTCGCAATTAAATAGTTAGTCGTCAATCGCTGTCGAAATTACGCTGATCATCGCAAACCGCTGTCGCTAATCGTCGCTTCTAAAACACGAATTACTGTATTTGCTATCTGAAAATGTACCACCTTGTACCGCTGGAAAAAACTAGCTTTGCTATAGACGCTGCTGGAGAGAATTGGACAAATTTTTTGGGAACCATGAAGACATTCTTTGGGTTCATAGCAACTATTGTGACAATTGGCGCCATCATGAACTTTTGCATTGGGACGCTTGCTACGACGGTTGCGGTTACCAGGAAATGAAAGCTGCCGACATTATTTATTTGTTGCCTTACGACCACAAAATTACACCACCAAGAGGGTATGTACGCAAGTATCTAGTTGATAATACCAAATTGTCACCGCCGAAACCAAACTTTTTTGTGCACATTGTTTTTTTTCCGATTGTTCAGAAGTTGCTTCTAAATTTCGTGTTCATCGCTCACCTTTCAAGTTGACATTTCTCCGATTTTAAGTATGCACAGCAGGTTCTCAAGGATGAATTTCAGGTAGCGCAGAAAATTTCCTATCATGCTTTTTCTCCACTCAATTATTTTAACAAACACAAACCAGGCGACGACTGCGAAAAACGCAATCTAATAATCGAACATTAATTATTTATCTATTGCGACTTGACTCGCCGAAATGGGTCTGGTAAACTGACTCATTGCAACTACAGACACGCTACTGTTATTTCAAGTACAGCCGTGTACTGTTGCGGCTATTATTCGTCGAACGTTCGCTGCTACGTCGTACGCTTACATTACTGCACTGTTCGCACGATTGTCGGTAACGATGAGCAAACCGCAAAATAATCCGTTGGTGCGCCGTAACAGTATTTCCAAGCGTCCGACGCCGCAGTCGACACGCTTGCCGACACGTTCGTCAACTTCCGACTTCGCGACGTCACCGGAACTTATTGCAACTACTACGACAACTACTTCTGCTGCCACAACTACCGTCGGAACGACATCTGTTAACGCGCCGATACGACCGTCGGCAACATTCCAGCTTACTGCGACACGCCCGCACGAGATAACGGATGGAACTGGAGCTGAGCTACAACCGAAGACGACGTCTACGGCACCGTCGAGTGCAACTATAAGTACGACGACAACTTCACCTACCGTTCTCCCAGGTACAACGACTGTCATTATCGACGGTGGGGATGATCGAGTGTTCGCGTCATCGCCATTTTGTGGGACGGACTCTGGAAATGCTGGCGCGTGACTGCTTTACTTCGAGAAGTACGCTATTTATCGGGGAGGTTTCGATGCCAATAAACTACATCTGTTCGCATTGCTGTTACAAGACGCTGCCGGTAATTGGTGCTACAACCTGGACAACGGGATCAAAGCTAATTGGCCAGCCTTGGAAAACGCTTTCAGGCAACGTTACGAGGATACGGACATTTTTCGTTGGCGCAAAGCTACCGAGCTCTTACAACGTGCTCAAGGTCCGTCGGAGAGTGTCGATGTCTATATAACTGCAGTCCGTAAACAGGCAAAATCAGTCGGAGTGAATGGAAAACAGGAACGTTATATGATTCAACATGGTCTACGTGGTCTATCGGACATACTGGCACACGTGATCCGTGCACAGACCACGACGACGGACGGTGTACTGCATGCTGCTCGTGTCGCCAAGGCAGCTGCATCGATAACGATGACATCAAGGACGACGTCAGGCGATGTACAGCTCACCAAGGTCATCGCTGATGTTGCTACCAACTAACAGATCGTGAAGAAGAACAACCAATAGCTGATGAAGATCACTACGCAACTGATGAAGGAGACGACGGACAGCAACGTCAAAGCGTCAATCAACTTGTCATTAGAACCCCAAGTGCTGACGACACCGTCACAACGCTGTGTCACCTACGCTGACGATGGCACTCATCAACACGTGGAACGACAACGCTCATTGAGAGGACGTTTTGCTACAGGTCCGAGTATTGATTCTATGAGTGTAACATCACTGAATTTTTGTTTATTCTGTGGAGGTGAACACCAACTGGGTAGACAGTTTTGCAAAGCTGCAAATTTGCAGTGTTTTAAGTGCGGTAGAGTAGGCCATTTTGTTCGTGTATGTCGATTTGAGCTGAGTCAAAAAACTAATAATTTGCCACTCCCACACGACAGTTCGAAACAAAACTGGAATACTGAACACAGCTCAAGATTTGATTTTACGAAAAGCTGTCCCAGTTTGCGAAGCATATAGCAATGTAAGCTGAGGTGTCTTGGAGACAAACAGGCAAAGACCCCGCAGCCTAATTTGGATGAAACAGAAAATGAATCACAATTAAATTCAATCTCATTATCTGTTAATAAACGAAATACTTTGGCCATTGTGGATACTGGCACGTCAGTATCGTGGCTACGTTATAAATTTGCTAGAAAATCTAATATTCGTGTGGTTAAAAATAATTTGAAAAGCCGAGATCTTTACACTGCTGACGGACGAAAATTGGGTGTCGTAGGAAACGCGACTGTTAACATAGGACTGGGAGATTTAAAATTACCTACAATTTCTATGTAGTTGAACAATTAAACCACCCAATACTTTTTGGTATTGAATTTTTACAAACGACCAGGTGTGATATCAATTTACAAAATAACTGTGTATTACTGAACAAGAGTTTGACGATGTTGCCGCTTCAGACAATAGATAGCTCAATGTCATTGTTAAAGTGATCACAACAGGTCCATTTGCCACCGCATACAAAGGCGCTGATTTCAGTACGTCTCACTGATAGATCTGCAAGACGTTTTCAAGGTAAAAATTCATTAATTGAACCATTTCTCACAGCTGAACAACGTGGTTTCTATGTTGCTAAGGCTGTGGTTGCACGGCCAAAAACAAGTAACTTTTGGCAAGAAGCTTGCAATGTTCCGCGTAATTTTATTGTTGCCACACTCAGTCCCATTGGCTTATGCAATACAAGGCCTTTACAACAAATAGATCAGTCAAGGCAGTTAGGCAATAGCATGGCATGTAGGCCTACTGCTAGGCAGACATCGAGCTACGAACAGACACAGGCACACATATTGTCGCAGGAAACTGCATGTGCGGCAGTCACTGCAGACAGTTGGTAGGCCGACTTGTGTAGCCGGTACGGCGCAGCATTTGGCTGATGTCGGGACGGATGGAAAAAGCTGCAGCTGCTACAGCGCTAGCCCAGTACCGACTGTAAACAATTGCAGTAAGACTGGCTTGCTGCAATCTGAGCCGCAGAAAAATTCACCGCAGCAAACTACTGATGCACGGACGGTTGGTCGCTGCAGTGAAAGGGAAAATATTTGCAGCGGTAGGCTATATGGTAGCAAGCAGCAGCAAGGCTTAGCTGTTGGTTGGATAGAAACTGAAAGTACACTAACAGGGCAAGCTACAGCACGAATGCGTATATCGCAGCACCAGGCAAAAAGCGCGAGTAAATCGCACATAACGGCGCATTCTACACTAGCAGAAAAGATTGAACATTTGCGATCGCGAGGTTTCCTAATTGACGGTTGTAACGCGGTAGAGAATGCATTTCTTCAGTTCATAGAGTTATTATACAGTTTTCAAGATATTTTTTGCATATTTTTCGACAGACATAACAAAGTGCAATTTATAGAAATGCAATATTTCTACTTATCCAGACTCTAAACCTGTACGTTGTCAACCTTATAGATTAAATGACAAGATGCGAAATCACGTTGACAAGCAGCTAGACGAATTATTGGCCGCAGAAGTAATTACACAAAACCACGGGTCTGCTTTCGCGTCTCCCATTATCATGGTTAAAAAGTGTACTGGAGATTGGCAATTCTGTGTGGACATGAGGCACTTGAATAAGATAAGTCTTTTCTTTATCACGAATTACCATTTTTTGAGGATATATTAGATGTCATGAGACGAAATAAGGCACAGGTACTCTCAGCGTTAAATTTGAAATCTGCGTATTACCAGCTTGGGCTAACAGAACAGGCTTCTCACAAGACGACCTTTATTACGTATTTGAGGCTGCCCCAGGGCCACTCACAGAGCCTTTATATCATGCAATTAACATTGAACAAGTTGTTTCGAAATCAGATTAATAGTTACTTACTTGTTTATCTCGATGACGTCATCTGTGTCTCTGAGTCAGCTGACAAGCACCTTGAACACCTTAGAAATATTTTTAAAAAATTTAGAGAGGCAAACGTAAAACTACACCCTAATGACTGCAAGTTTTTCCAGTCAAAAGTTTAATATATTGGTTTTATTTTCAGTAAGTACGGAGTCAAGAGTGACCCAAAGAAAACTGCCATCGTACAAAACTATCCCACGCCTGGAAAAATTAAAGACGTAAGAGCGTTTTTGGGCCTCACGAACTATTTTCGGGGGTATATTCCCAATTACGCCGATCTTTGCTATCCGCTCTATCGTCTTCTTAAAAAAGATTACCCTTTTATCTGGACGGACACGGAAGAAAAATCTTTCCAGGCTCTAAAAAAGGCTTTGTCAAGCCGGCCCATTTTGGCTTTTCCAAATCTATTAGAAGAAATGATTTTAACAACTGACGCGAGTGACACTTATTTCTTACAACTTATCTACGATAAAAGATGGACACGAACGAATTATATCATACGGGGGCAGAGGTTTGAAACAGGCGGAAAAGAATTACTCTGCCTGCGAAAAAGAAGAGCTTTTGTCTTTAATTTTAGGGGTGCAATACTGCCACGAGTTTTTACAATCGAAGCCAATTTTTAATCCGAACGGACAACTCTGCTCTGAAATTTTTGAACTCTGTTAAACACGTTCAGGGTCGACTCGGACGTTGGAACATGTTACTATTAGGTATAAATTTTGTATCGAGCACATCAAGGGTCGTAAAATGTTTTGGCAGACACAATCAGCCGTTTAGAATTGCCGACAGATACTTCGGAAACTGACGAAAAACATCGATGACAAAGTAGCTAATATTAACAACATTTCAGACGTGACACTAGACTGTGATTTGAACGATAGATCTCATTATGTTTGGGAGATATCTTTAGATGCTCCTACATCGGATAACTCTAATGATGATGAAGTTGTTGTTGCAGAGACAAACACTGAAGACGACTTAGATAACATGTTGAGTCCTTATAATGTACCGCAATTACAGGACTCATGTCAAGACTGTCAAGTTTTTCGAGATTATTTTCGTGATGGAATATTACCTTCAGACGACGCCGAAGCTCACAAGGTTGTCTATCTGTCTGAGATTCGTTTTGCAAGACGAAATTTTGTGGTACTTGGACTTGCCACGACAGCGTAAGAAATCTGCTGGAGATCCTGTACTTCGACAGATGGTGGATCCAAGGAGTTTGAGACAGCTAATTCTACGCTCGTATCATGACAACAATTTTTATGTTGCTGGCGAGAAAATGTATAATACAATTCGTCAGAAATATTACTGGCCTAATCTATATGTCGACGTATTTGAACAAGCAAAAACGTGTTTCGCGTGTCAAACGGGTAAAGGGAGAATGGCCTTCAAAGCGCCTTTGAAGCCCATTTCTTTGCCCACTTCAATTTTTGACGTTTGGCACTTAAATCACGTTTTTTTACCTACGTCAAAAAACTATAAATATGCGTTGGTTCTGGTTGACTCATTAAGCTTATGAGGGATCCCAGGTTTATATTATTTATCTAAATTATTTTATTTTTTTGGCCATATTTTCTTCTAAATTTACTAAATTATTTATTTTATTAGGTTAGTTTTGTTGTTATTCTAAATCTATTTAATTCTTCCTTCAAATTATTCTCTCCAAATTTATCCGAAATTTTTCCTAGTCATATCAATTCTAAAACAATTTTATTTCCTTAAAATTTTTTTAAAAATTTTTTCATTTGGGTTTTCTTAAAATTTGCACGAGCAAATTTTACTTGATTTTGTTTTCTGGACAACTATTTAATTCAAATTTGCTGGTTTTCTCTTTAAAATCAAGCTATATTTCTTCCGAATTGCTTTCCAGCTAATTTCGCTTTTTCTACCAATTTCCGGTAATTTTATTAGATTTTCCACGAGAAAATATTGCAGTAATCTTCTTTCAACGTTTCCCCTTTTCCCCATCCCAAATTTTGTCTGTTGGAACAGACAGAACACATTTTATTATCAACAAAATGTTTATTTTTTTCTGGCAATTTGTGCCGTCACATTTTCCCATTTATTTCGGTAGTTTGCATTATTTTCGTCGTTTTTCGTTAAAGTTTACTAGATCCATCTATTATCTTCCCATTTCATCAGTTTTCATTAACTCTCTCCAGTTCCATTTGCTTCCATGTCCATTTTCGGTCCTGTCATTTTCCCATTGAAATGGCTGGATGCATTTTCGCGTCAAACGCTGATCGAAATGCACCAATCAGCGAGTGAATTTTTGGACCAATCACGACTCCCCGTCAATCGCTTGTCTGCACCCAACCGACCAATTTTCTTGCGAGTTAAGCCAGCCAATCAGCGTTTAGTTGATGTTTAGATGTCAGAAAGTGAAGATATATAGCAGTTGTAAAAAAAATTGATAAAGTTTTAGCAATATAGCAGTTGTGAAAGGAGAGTTTGTTGACAGTAATAGTGTAAAGATAAAGTTTGTCAGAAATTAGAAGACTTGTCGGCGGAGTGCGCCATTTCTGTTCGTCGTTCAGTGGACTCATCTGCTGTATATTTTTGTCGACCGCCATATCGGACAGATTTCTGCCAGCGATTTGTACTACGTTGGCGGAATTTAATTGATGTCCTTGTGGATTATCATCGGATGTCTTGATTGTCATTTACTTACTTGCTAAAGAGAATTTCCTTCTGCCGGAGATCCGTGTTACTGTTATTTTTCTACGTGATAGAATTTCTCACTGAAGCTTACCCGATACGTCTACACCTGTCCCGGCAAAATGTGCGCGGTTTTCTATTTCCGGTTTTATTTTAGTTGTCCGTACATATGGATCTTACCGCTTTGGCTCTATTGTCAAATTCTGTCGATTGTCAAAGTTCCCTTAGGCGCGATTTATTTTTCAGTTGAATTCCTCTAATTTCGGGGTTATCGACTTCCGGTTTTCCAGCAGCTTTCCTCGCTAGAGGATCCCACCTTCTACCGAAGGCGAGCCCGGGGGCCCGTAGGAGCCCGGCGATTGTCGGATAGGTCCCCATTTGGATTTTCTTCCAGTCAGATAAGCCCACAGCATGGACATTAGCGGATATAATTTAAGACAGCGATCGATTGCAGTTTCTACTTAAAGTCTAACTTTAACTTGTGGGAATTTTTAAATGTGAGAATGCTTGCAAACTCAAACTTTTTTATGAAAATACATTATATTATACATCACATATCATTCTTAGAGAAAACACGAGCACCCTTATCTACGCACACACATTATCCAACTAACTCAGACAGTCTGACTGATCTCGCACGTGCTAGGCAGACATACATACAGGTATTTAGCACCATGCAGTATACAGGGTGGCCCAAAACCTGACATCTTTCTACCCTAGGAAGAAAATGTCACTTTCTAATAAAACAGAGACATTTTACATACAAAATTGTGTAAACAAACTTAACTACATCACGACGCAAAGCAACTGTACAACAGACATGCACCTTATAAATACATTCAATGCAATCCATAGTTAGTGCAATATTTGTGCATGTCCAAACAGTTGAATATCATGAGTAACATTTATCACATGTTAACAATGACAGCTAACGATCAGATATACAGTTCATTTTAGTTCAGTTTAGTTCTAATGCGCATAGTCAATAGTGTGCCATACAAAATATCACATTTCACATGCACAATTCAAAATACAACATTCAATGTATACAAACACTAGCAAACAAGCATATAAGCACACATATAATCGTAAAACAGCAACACGAATTTACTCGTAAGATACATTTCTTGACAAGTAATTAACGACAACATTATCTGAACCTTTCGCATAACGCAGGTCGATGTCAAATTCCTGTAATGCTAGTGACCAACGCAGCAGTTTTGCACTTTTTGGTGCACATTCGTTGATATACTGTAACGGATTGTGGTCGCAGAATACAGTAATTTCCGCACCACACACAATGTCTTTGAAACGATTGAGAGCCCAAATAATAACAAAGGCCTCGCGTTCAATAGTAGACCAAGCCGATTGTGGACCCGTAAGTTTTTGGCTAGCGAAAGCAAGAGGCACCTAACAATTTACGTAATTCAGATTTGGTGCGGGGACGTGACATGTTAATAATCCCCTCCAGTCTTTATGGGTTGGGTTTACGGGTTCCAGATCCAATAAAATGCCCGACAAATTTTACCTCTGGTTGGGCAAAATTACACTTCACAAGATTTAGAGTCATGCCGTTGTTACAAATGACACTCAGAAATTGCCTGAGATGACTCAAATGGTCAGACCAACAGGCTGATCCTACACCCACATCATCAACGTAAGACTCAAAAAAATCACGAATCGGCTGTAACACCATGCGAACCGCTTTGACAAAAGTTGCACCGTGATTCTTTAAACCAAAGGCATTCATACAAACCATCATGTGTTACAAATGCTGTAAGCCAACGATTCTCTTTTGCCACGGGAATTTGCCAGTAGCCTGATTTTGCGTCAAACGTACTTATAAATTTACCCTCCCCAATCTTGTGCAAAGTTTCATTTACCGTAGGTATTGGAAAAGCATCGCCAATAGTGAAAGAATTCACATAACGGAAATCACACGCAATACGTACGCCTTGTTTCTTCGCAACGCAAACTATGGGACTTGCCATTAGGCTGTTTGACGGTTGAATGAGTCCTAACTCTAGCAACTCATTGATCTGACGATCAACTTCAAGTTTCAGTAACTCGGGAACTCTATACGGCCTCATAAGTTTCGGAACAAACTGAGGAGTCGTCACGATATGGTGCTCGACAACATCACACAAACCAGGTTTGTTAACAAAACACACAGAAAACTCGTCCAATAATTGCAACAATTGTTCACATTGCTGGGTGCTTAAGTGCTTAATCTTTTTAGCACCAACCCTCTTACTTGGCAAATCGTCAGCACGCGCATCGGACAACGGTGTTAGCATACGACCAAAGTCAACAACAGTATCTGCTACTACACCAAAACCTTGAATACGGACAACAAATTTCCGCATTTTGTTTGCATGAACATGACGCACATTACCATCACCCATATCAACCAAATAACTATGCGGTGATTTGACCT
>Ga0056128_1001031_pt1 | contig 29303 bp, 14 predicted proteins | sample WorMetLIZISLAND2_FD_71113 | JGI IMG/M metagenome (GOLD analysis project Ga0056128, IMG submission 71113) | Marine gutless worms symbiont microbial communities from Max Planck institute for Marine Microbiology, Germany - Olavius geniculatus... ... | reverse complement strand
ACGGTCAGTGGCGGCGCCAGCTTTTTGTGAGTAAAGAAGCTGAGATATAGCCGCTGGGGCAGTTTTCCTTGCGCTTCCCGTGCGGAATCTCCATAGAACTCAAGCGGATCCAAAAGCGGCTGAGCTTAAAATTGCGAGGCATGACTAACATTACTCTATCCATTTTGCACGCCACTTGATAGTGGTGAGTGGTAATAGAAAACTGACACAGAAAGTGAGTTATAGTGTCGGTCGCGGCCACGCCTGTGATGGTGACAACAGCTTGTAAAGTGTATCTCAGTAATCTGGAGTATGGTAGGTACATGTATATAGCAGCCTGCATCACTTTAGCCGTTTCCGATTTCCAGAATCACCCTCAGCAGCTGCAGCAGCCGCAGTAGCCATGAGGTCAATTGCTGTTTTAAGTCCGAGCAGATCCGATGATATGAAGCAGCGCTGATCACGGCAGTGTATAATGGCGTACGTGTGCTAAGGTAAGCTGACGCGGATCGCAGTCCAGATAGCACTGAACTCGGCGCCTGCCGCCTGCAGGGAGCTATAGGGAGCAGTGTGATAGGTTATCTCAGTCGCTAATAGCCGGCTGGCCGCGCTGCCGTACATATTTGTGGCGTCGTAATTCTTCCGGTCAGTCGGTCTGTTGCACGGCGCCACCTGCCCTGCCTGCGCTGTACTAAGCATTGGCTGCGCCGTGCGGAGTCTTTATGATAATCAGGCCCGAAAAAATACCTGCGTTTCCTGTTTACGCAACAACTCGCAAAAACATACTGACACAACGAATAGTACTCACGATAACAAAAGTTAAGATACTGCAGCATAGCAGACCAAATGCGAACAGTTTTTTTTGTCAGTAGGACTTTGAAAGCAAACTAAAAATGCAGAAATATTTTTCAGGGTCCAGTGAAAACTTGCGCCGGTTTTTAGGTTGATGTAGTCTTCTAGAAAGGGCAGTTATATCTACCTCCGTGCGCCGTCCTACGTCACACGGGCATGTGGCGTCTGCTGCCGTGCTGCAGGGCTCCTGAATACCATAGATGTAAAAAAAAACGTTTTTTACATTTTGTATTCTTGCCACGTTTTTTTTACGTTTTTAACGTTTTTTTTATTTTGCTCAACGTTTTTTATTTAAAAAAACGTGCATTGAAGATCCCATCAAAAGCTTTGTGAAGCACTTTTGGGACCACAGAAACGAATTAATAAGTCATAGTAATGTAGTTAGTCCAAATACACTAAATAAAATGTTTTAACTAGTGTATTTAGTTAGTTTAATGCTATTCTCTTATGATCACACAGCTGAATTGAAATTAAATGAAGTTCTCTTTATGTAAACTATAATTCCAGGTATACTGCAGTGCACTTACAGCATTAGGCATTAGGCAAAAAGTTGAACACATTATGGCCAACGTTTTTTATTCAACGTTTTTAAACGTGTTTTATTTTTCCTGGAACGTTTTTTTACATCTATGCTGAATACAAGCCAGACTTGTGACGACGCAGTGGTCGTGGTGTAGCTCTATGGTTTACGTTGATGTCTTCGCCTGCTGCAGCTATACACTGTAGAAGAACGCGCTACATGCTCGGTCGGGAGTCCTGTGTTTGGCAGCCGTCACTCCGCGTCCTGTACTCGTATCTGCGTCAATGCATGCGGTTGTTGCCACCACTTGTCGACGTCAGCAGCGACGTCGGGGGTTAAGAAAGTAAGGAAGGAACAGGAAGTAGCAGTTTTCCGAAAGACAGCTGCAGATTTCCGACAGAGGAAATTATGGGTGCTCAGAAGTTTAATTTTGGTCCTAATTTAACCGGAAAATGTTTGATTTTTGCCCAGAATTTCGTACTTTTTTGTACATATTTTTCGGAGAAGAAAAAAATTGTTCGACAGGCTAAAATTATTTTTGGGAGAGCAGTTGCCATCTACAGGTCCTGCTCCCACACCGCTCCCCTTCGGACATTATACTGGACGTCAAGCCGTCTGGTGTCGTTTGCTCCCGCGTCGTTCTGATAAGAAGAAATCGTGTTTTAAGTTGTTTACGCATGTATTATGCCTAGTTTGGTCAGGAAGATTGGTACCACTGTTATCTGACAGCAGACTGCGGCATAGGCTATATACAGCATTCGATGTTGCGTGATTGTGGAGTGGCATGACATTCGATTTTGACTCTGCTAATCAGAAAGTCAGCGTTGTTGTAGGTTAATTGTTTAGCCTACTTGACATTAATTTTTTGCGAAAATTCTTTACGGCTTTGCCGAATTACACCGTTTCATGGCTGTTGGCCATCCGTCTGTCTTAAGTGGGCTCCTAATTTGGAAACAGAAATGCGTAGAGAAATCAATTTATTAGCGTGAACGTTCCCCAAGCAGGTGTAACCGGTATGCCAGTTTTTACTTCAAAAGGTCAAACGTCAAGGTCACGAACTGTCAGATCTCGGACGACAATGACGCATAAGCTTATCCCCTAAACATGCGCTGACCGAAGTAGAAGCGGACTTTTAAGTAAAAGTTAAATAAGTAAATGCTGTAGATGCAATTGTACGTAGTTAGGGGACAGCCGCGTTACATGCCGGCGGTGTGGCAACGTATTGGTTTCTGTAGATATTAGCAGAAAATAATTCTATAGACGTGGTTTATGCGTGAAGATGGCAACGGATCCTGGACTATAGATTTCTGCTGTGAGTGCATTGCGGCGTGTCTGTCGTCAGCCAATCAAATCCACGTCACGACATCTTGACCTTAACCCGCGTGAACTCTAGACTACAGTGTACTGGACTGCCAGGTTTGCTTTGGACTCTTGAGCTTTGTCGGTTCTTGACCGTGACATTCGTCCAGTGCGGGGGTCAGCGTGGCTGCTGTATACTATGTCATGGCCTATCGGAGTGTGTGGTCATCGGCAGCGTTGTGAGGTGTTGATGCAATCTTGGTGTTGGTATAATGTTTGGCTGTTGTTCCGCCCTTTTCAAAGCTCATGCCGTCTGTCGGCGCACGATTACACGGACTTGTGGGTGTACATGTAGGTATACTTTGGTTTCCGCAAAGTCGGTGGACGGTTTCGCGCAGAGAGGCGGTAAACTCGGCCGAGAGTCACTCTCACGTCAACTAGTTCCAACCAGCAGTGATGTCGAAAATAACGTCATATTTTAAAATTTTAAACATGTACAAAGTAAGAAAATACATTTGTAAGTCTTAAGTACCAGTGCGTCAATTTCTTCACAGTTCAAATAGTTATAAGCCTAACTTTTAAATCAAACGGAGTATTGTGGTAAAATTCACAGAATATGTGGCTTGAATTCTCTTTTATGGGCGCTGCAAATGCTGTGAGAAAATCTTTTACTTTTCCAGATATAATGGATTTTTTATTGGTGCGCCCTGAACGTTGATGTTATAATAAAAGCTGTAAATTCTCATCGAATCGTGTATTCGATTGTTGCACTCGTACAATGTTGCATATATATTGGGAATCAGTTACATTCGCTGTTTTGTAGTTCACTTGGAATTAAACAGTAACTTAGTGTAATGTATGTAGCAAAAAGTTTATGGATCACTCAGCGTTTCGACCCGGTTTACCGGCGTCCCAGCCTGGATCTCCCATGCAGAATCGCTCTCAGGACTCACACCATTTCGTTACCGCTCCGCGGCTTTATGTATACAGCTGATTACAGGTTTCTTCGTCTAGTCCTGCAGTGTATGCAGTGTTTGCGTCTGATGTGAGGAAGTGTTGTTAATTAGTTCACGTTTAGTTCTGCGCTGTCGAACCAGTGCACTACGTTGCCACGCCTCGCCTTGCATTGAGGCCCGTGGCTCTCTGGCTTTTCATTTCCAGGCGACGTAGCCACTGCAGTCATGTGTGATATGATATGCTGGAAGTGCGTTGAACACTGATGACGACGATGATGATGATGATGCATGCTGATCATCACTGCGTCTGTGTTTTGGTTTCATCGCTCTCACGCTATGGCTATTGCCTATATTGATATAAATTTATTCGCATCGCTGCGCTGCGTTTCCGTTTTGTGCCGCGAACGTGTGATTGGATTACAGATGTAATTGCTGTTGCGTACATTTTGATCTGCATATTCAGCGTGGCGCATAGGTGAATATCACAGAATGTGGACTGAGCAATCGGACAGTTATAGCTACGGAAACGAAGTGAAGTTTAGTCAGTGATTATATACTTGAACATGGTGTTTAGCATGACCACACTTCACTGCAATGAATAATCGAGGCTATCGTTTTCGAAACTGCCGAAATGCTCAGCTTACGTACAGCGTGTTAACTTTGCTTCACTTTTTACATGCCACCCGGTGTAATCCATGGCAGTGTCTGTCATCAATGTCGTGTTTAGTTTCGGTTTGCTTACTGCAAATATCGCTAGGCTATTGTCATGAATCGTGATTGCTGCCGACAGAGTGCATAGATTTTGCCAGTCTTTTGTTGCCAGTCTAGATGTAGCCTATTTTTGCACTTTTGATTCATGCAAATCCAGTGATAGAAGCAAAACTGCAGTCTGCTTGAGATGCGTATTTTATACATACGAGCCGTCATTGGGTGTGGTAAAATGGACTGCATAGGCCTTCATATAGTCTTCAATGTGTCGTAGTGAGGTGTGTAAGTTGGGCACTGGGATTGAAAGGCTGCCGAGTGAAGCTGATTCATTGCTACAGACTGTCAGCAGCAGCAGCAGCCGCAGCAGCAGCAGCGACCAGATGGCTTCTTTAATTGACTCGACGGCGCCGCGCTGCTGGACTTGAGTGCGTAAACAGACTGAAAGTTGGCATGCCGTAAAGCATGGGGGCGTCGGGGCGGCACGGCCTGCAGTTAATGACCAACTGTACCGTATCCACACGGAAGTCCAGTCCAGTTTACCCGGCCGGGGTGGCTGAACTATACCGTTCGTCACACGTCTCGGCCAACTGTTTAGCGTTCCGCTACCGTTATGGTAGGCCTATATTTAGCGTTATCTGCGCTTTGCCGGTGGGTCCAGCCGCCGTATCTGTAGCCGAGTCTTCCGAGACAGCATTGATTCTGTTTATTCTTTGAGCAGACACGCATATACATGTAGGTTACAACCGTGTCCTAGCTGCCCTATAGGCATGATTTCATCTCATTCATAGAAACGGCGCGCTATTTGCCTTGCACTTCGTACCGTGAGTTTTATCACGGCAGAGATAATGACAGCAAAGTTGCATGTACCGGGTAATAAAAATTAAGTACATCTACTCTGAGAACACAAACCGCTACTGAGATGTTTGGTTTACATCACAAATCCAGCCACACCACAAAACTGCTGTCTTCATAATGTTGTCATCCGGCGAATAGCGTTTCAGATAATATGGCATTCAGATGTAAAAATGGGCGAAATAGGAAAAGATGTTATGAATTGGATTTTGACATGTTACTTATTTTGGCCGTTTCGGGCCTTAAAGGAGTGTGCAGTATTTCACTGAAATTCGTCTGTAATCCAGCAGACAGACGAAAAAAAAACAAATAATAGCTAAAGAATTATGGCTATACTTTGCCTATTAGCTTACGTCCTTTGGCAGAGGTAGGCTATATTAGCTCTAGCTAGGGCTGTACGGGTGTACCCGACGGGTAACGTGCTACGGATCGGGTCGAGTAGCCGAAATCGCCGTACCCGCGGCCTAATAACGCAGCTGTCAGTATCAGTTCTAAGTGGAAATGTTTGAAAATTAAAATGATTGAAGTGTTAAAACAGTGAGTGTAATTTGTGCGTTGTAGGCGCATTGGTTCCGACGTTCGTCTCCGCCAGTCAAGAGATCATTGTGCTGGAAGGAGAAACGATCGAGATCAACTGCGCCATTCAGAACGTTCGTAAGTAGGCACAATTTTCCCTCTGTCTTAATATTATTCACAACATTTCGTCACCGGAATGATCGAACGCCGAGAATTATACACCAGAGACTCGTGCAATTCTAGGCGTAATCGCTCTTGCAGTGCAAGCGATGCTGCCACCTGGCGAATACATACGAGCGATTTTGCCTTTTATCGAATCACTTTGGTCCTTGTTCATTAACGCTGTCACATTAAATAGGCTATAAGTAATTTATTGGATTTTGATAATCACTGCAAATGAGGCTGGCCAGCAAGTCGCTGTCAGTCGCTGATGACGTCCAGTGTAACAGTTGTTGTCGATACGCATTTGAAGATGTGTGCTTGCTTTCTTTTTTCTCTCTTTCCTCTTATTCTCGCTTTCTCTCTCCTTTCCATTAAAATGTTTTTGCTGAATGCCGCTAGAAATATAGGAAGCGCCAAATCCCGAATCTCGTGGTCGGCCTGGTCGCCAACTGCATGGATTTGGTGCCAGTGATGCACCCAGTCGGATTTAAAACAACTATGTAAGACTATTCAAAGCTAGTAAGTTGACGTAGCCAAGTTGCTAGGTCTAGCTGTGTTGATGCGTGACTATGATAGCGAGCAACCTGATCGTGTTCTGGCTGAACGGAACTCGTATCATATCGACCAACAGGCGCGTGTACGCGGACCGGCAGCGCGTGTCTGTGGAGGGTCACGGTGACTCGTACAACCTGCAGGTGCGCGCCGTACAGCAGTGGGATGACGGCGAGTACACGTGCCAGCTGCCCGGACCACACACCATCTCGCAGACCAGCCGACTCCTTGTCAGCAGTATGAACTTGCTGCATGTTGTCTGTTAATTAATTATAAAGATTTTAAAGGTTAAAGGTAGCAAAGGTACAGCTGTTTATGTGAAACCCACCTCAGGCCACACGATACACGTGAACACGCCCCGTCTTAACCACAGCTAAGCAGGCCGGTACTCGCTGGTGATACGTTAGGCTAACCTTAATCCTAATCCTAACTCTAACCATAATATTAACCCTAATTCTGCTTCATTACACATAACGCTTACGCTAGCGAGCGACGCTAATGCCGCCGCCTATCGAATATAATTGAATCTATGACTGCCGTAAAATAGCCAGCACGTAAGTGTGAATAGTGATTGTTTGTCAACTAATTTTTCCCGTGCATTGATGTCGCCTGTGCAGGACCACCTGTGGTGGAGCTGTACCCAGGAGAAGAGGTTCGAGTGAACGTGAACGGCGTGTTAGAGCTGGATTGTCGAGCCAGCGGCCGACCTGAACCCACTGTCACATGGACGCGCCTCGTTAGTTCTACAGTGTATTGTCCTGTTTTTACGCGCGACAGCGCGTGTTAGCCATCGCAATTCTGTCTGTCCGTCCGTCTGTCCGTCTGTCCCACGGGTGGATCAGTCAAAAACGGTGCAAGCTACGATCACCAAAAATGACCTAATCTTCACCGTCAGCTGCATGGAAGACTCTAGTTTCAGTAACCGTAAAGCTTTTCCATAAAATCGAAGGGGGTCACCCCGAACGAGGGCGCTAAATGAGAGGGGGGTGGGAAAATTTGGAATTTTTAGCTAATAAGTCGCTGTATCTCAATAACGGTGCGAGATAGGACCTAGGTTACTATTAATCACTAATAGAAAGTCGTACACTGGCTCTCGATTGCTACCAAAATCGATGACCTTGATCGGTAAAATAGGGGTCTCTATGGGAAAAATTTGCGATTTTCAGCCAATAGAGGTGGAATTCATGCATTGGATGTGGCGCGCAATACTGAAATTCATGCACTGGATAGGCCTGTGGCGCTAGGCGTCATCCGCCGTCAAGTCTAAATGAACCATCGTTGTGAACTTAGATTTGGTTCGCACCGGGTCTTCACACATGCATCACTGTCATGCGCGTTCCCTTTGCGTTAGCTGGGCTTTTCTTGTACTATTTTGCTCACTCATGCTGAATCTGCAGACTGCTGCTGTGCTGTGTGATTGTCAGTAGTGTCGTGGTAGGGGGAGGTAGGGGCAACCCTCTTTCCCTTAAATTTTAGCCTGTTAAAACTTTTTTGTGGTCAACTTTTGTACAGCAACAAAGAAGAATAATTGATACTTTACTGAAGAATAACGTTTATCATCTTTATTTGGCATTTTAAATTAACAGACAGATATATTTACATTGTTAACTGCCACCCGACACAGGTGAACGTGCTTCACCTCTACCCTAGCCATAAAGGCTTGTACTCGATTTACCTACCCCAGAAGGATGGAAGGCTGAGTTGACCTTGGTGTTGGTTGTGGTTAACCTGTCCACAGACAGTCACCCATCCAACTTCCAACTAGTAGGCCTAACCTTTTGATAGTGATCCGATCTGGAGTTGAACCCACGACCTACTGATCGTAAGTCGGACACCCTGCTGTTACGCCACCAAGCCAGTAGATCTATCTGTCTGTGTGTGTCGTTCTAGGACCAGCGTCCAATGCCAAGCAGCGGGCGTCAGTCTGAGGAAGGCAGCTTGCTGACTGTGTACAACGTACAGAGAGATACAGCAGGAATGTACGTCTGTACTGCTGACAACGGCATTGGTCAAGCCGTCAGCCGCACGGTCACCGTCAAAGTCAACTGTGAGTTTCTGCATGCTTTTTAGCAGTGATGTTATCAAGGACTTTGTGCTCGAAGACAGGGACAAGGCCAAGGACATGGGACCCGTGGACAAGGACGAGGACAAGGACTTAAAGCCGAGGATAAGGCCGAGGACTTGAGACCAAGTTTAAGACCAAGGCCAAAACCTTAAAGTCAAAACCAATTACATTTAAAAGGCCCTACCACAGCGACACATCACCGTCAACTGGGGTGACTTTAGTAAGATTTTGCACATTCTGAACACTGAATCCTGTGTGATGCCACTAAGAACATCAGACCAATGTGACATAAGTGAGTGGGCTCCAATTACTAGCATCACGGGTTTCGGTATGTCAATAGCTAATGTTCAACATTATTTTAGTTTGTCAGTAATAAATTGATAATAACTGATTATGAACAGAATTTATTAAAGTCCTTGGTATTATGGCCGAGGACTTTGTCTCAGGGCCAAGGACAAGGCCAAGGACTTGGGACCTGAGGACGAGGACAAGGATTTGAGGCCTAGGACAAGGACACAGCTCTTTGTCCTCGAGGCGCCTCGAGGACGAGGACAAGTCCTCGAGGATACATCACTGCTTTTTAGGCTATTTGCTCACCCTCATCATTGACTGTAATCCAGCAGACAGACGAAAAAAACAAATAATAGCTAAAGAATTAGGGCTATACTTTGCCTATAAGCTTACGTCCTTTGGCAGAGGTAGGCTATATTAGCTCTAGCTAGGGCTGTACAGTGTACTCGATGGGTTAACCACAACCAACACCAAGGTCAACTCAGCCTTCCATCCTTCTGGGGTAGATAAATCGAGTACAAGCCTTTATGGCTGGGGTAAAGGCCACCGTGTGAATCTTTATTTTGAGATATGCTGTGCAGCGTATGACGTGTATTGATATTGATCTGGAGACTGATGAACTTTTCATTGCAATGTGTGACTGTTGTCAGTTGCTCCGTTGGTTGAGGTGGAGTCAGAGCGTGTCTACACTGGTCCTGGCCAGTCTCCCAGCATCTGGTGTGTTGTCGAGTCGGACCCCAAGGCCACTGTCCTGTGGTACCACAACAAGTCGTACACTGCCATCGACGCCGCTACTCAACCCCACGTTGACACTGGTCACTTCACTTTCCTTGAGATAGGCCCCACATCCATGTTAACATTTAGTTATTGATTTTCTCCCCATTCTTTTAATGCTGTGTGATACAATAGGCCTAGATGGTTTGCACTGACAAGCTGCCAGTTTTATCTAGCACATAAGCGAATACTATTTTAAACAAACTGAAATGTGTGAGGGCATACAGCGTCAGATGCTCAGATTTAAAGTGCCATAAACAAAAAGCTTCTAAGGGATCTTTCAGCGCGTCATAAAAACGTTGCAACATTGGTAAAAAGCTTTAGAAAATTATATGTCTGCTCAAAAGTGGTGATGTCGATGATGCTAATGCCGATACAGTGACTGAAGTGGTTTCGGAGACGACTGACATCTGGAAACTGATGTTCACATCACTTGAGCCGCAAGACTTCGGCACTTACACGTGTGAAGCCAGCAACGACCTGGATACTGCTGTCGGCAGAATCACCCTTTCACGTTAGTTCATCTTGCTATATATAGGCCTAATCATCGATTGTTCACTCGCTTTACAATGACTTTGCACTCACGGATGCATTTCTGGCAAACAGTGTCCCATTATTTTTTTCTGGGAAGCTAAGACGTAATGCAGATCCTCACTATTTTGTTAAAAGCATGTAAAGGCCATCTATAATATGTTAGCTAAAAAACAAGTAATTTGAGCAAAGCTCATGTGACGCGCGATAGCAGCTGTCCTGCCACTTTTAATGCATCTTGAAAGAGTACTTAAATTTGAGGCCTCCATCGGAAGACTCCTTGAATTTAAGAGATCGAAACTTAGATTTTAAAAATGTATGTTCTATGCTAAAAACTTTGTATGCAGGTTGTCCAGGTCCATCTCCAGCCATTTCGGTGCAATTCAATCTTAAAGTGTGCGTCACAGCCGGAAATTGCGAAAAATTCACTAAAAACTCTTATTTTGGGGGTTGAGGGTCATTCAAACTCATCGACGTTGACACCAATAAAAAGCTTGTCACTATTGCTTGTTATGATAAGCAGCATATCTGTACCTATTTGCAACCGTTTTCACGCTACACGAGATAATTGCAGTAAAATAACCACTTTTTAGGTGGGTAGCTGTCTTTGACGCCCGCCTGCGCCGGTCACTTTGAACCTAGGGGGTGGGGTTGGAACTTGGACTGCTAAAATCTACGTTTAATGCTGAAAATTTCATACGCAGGTTGCCTTCACCTATCTCCAGCCATTTGGTTGCAATTCAATGCTGAAATGTGCGCTACATCCAAAAATTGCAAAAAATTCACTAACCCCCTTTTTTGGGGGGAGTTCAAGGTCGTTCAAGGTAATCGATGTTGATAAATCTGAAAAGCCTGTCACTAGTGGTTGTTATAATAAGCAGCATGTCTGTACCTATCTGCAACCGTTTTCACACTACACGAGCCAATAACCGCAAATAACGTCTTTTTAGGGGGTACCCCTCTGTGACGCCCGCGCTCGAGGGGAAACCCCGCACCCACGGGCACGAAATTTTGTCACGATAAACTTGGGGCAGCCCACAGTGAAGATTTCGTGATCCTAGCTTGCGTCGACGCGTCGTTTTGACACAATACAGCAGTGTGTCGGACGGACGGACGGACGCCCAGGCCATGGTAAGATGCGTGATCGGCGCGAAGCATTCTGGCGCGTAATTACAAATATGCAATATTTGTTCACATATTATAATAACTATTTTTGAATTTTTAGGCAGAATCGCTGCCGCTCCATATTATTCTGACTATTGCTGCGCATTTCTCAGTAGTGTGGTCCGTGTGTCTGTCGCCTGTCTGACGTAGTAGTAGTCAGTGTGTGTATGTGTGTTTGTGCAGCTTTGCCGTACAGTCTGCAGTTCGTCAGTGAGCCGGTCAGTCGCTATGCCAACCGATACACTCTACAGTGGACGGTCTCTTCCTATTCACCGCTGCTTGACTTTGCTCTCAAACTCAGACAGGTAGGCTTACCTGTGCTCGCTATGTCTAGTTCGTTGTTGGCCAGCTGCTGTATCGAATTTCATTTGCTTGAAATAATGATTTATTTTGCTGTTTCTGGCTTTCTAAACTTTAGCCTAAAACCGAACGATTATCCTGCTGCAGATTATAGTAATTTACAGTAGTTGTTTCGCTGGTTGAATAGTTTTTACTTCGGTAAAACATTTCCTTCTGTGTTCATTAGTGGTTTAAGCATAAACACAGAGGTGGGGGAACGCTAGTTTGGCTTTGGGTCCCGTTGGTGGTTTTGGGCCCCTTGCTTCATCTTTTGGAAACTTAAGGTGAGAGAACGCTTTGAACTAAAAATTTCGAGGTGTCCCTCACGTTCCCCATAGTTTAACCAGTGCTGGTGTCTATCATGCGCAAGATGCTGTTCGCAGTTTTTTGGGATTCGGGGGGAGGGGAAGGGGAAGGCAAGTCTGCTTTCAGCATATTTTTGTGCGTCCGTCATCTACCAGTAGGCAGAGGTTACTTTTACCCACTGCTATGGGCTTGCATGAAGAGCTATGCTATGTGCACGTGTGTCACAGCTGAATGAGACCCATGAGACGCCGTGGGTCGAACACAGCATTCCAGCAGCGTCGCCTGCAGGCAGCAGGCAGTTCACTCACAGTCAGGAGTACTTGCTGCAGGACCTCACATCAGGCGCCGAGTACGTCGCCAAGATGCAAGCCAGGAATGTCTTCGGCGCCAGCGAAGTCACACAAGAATTTCTCTTCCGGACAGCAGCAGGTTTTTCTGTCATTCTTCTATCGTGTTACTGTTTTTATTGAGTTTTACCTGTATTTGCATGATTTGTGTGTTTTTTTTCCTGTTTTTGTGTGTGTTTTGCTGTATGTTTTTATGTGTTTTATGTGTATATGGGCCAAGTGCCTGAAATAAAACTGATGATGATGATGATGATGATGATTAGTTCAGTTAATGGTTAACTATAGCCAGGCTACCTGAAATTTGTATAGGCTATATTCAATTGTATTTAACAGAGTCAGTTTATAACTTCCACTAACTTGTATAACTGTTCTCAGAAGTTGTTTATTATTTTGATGTCTTAAGCTCGCTACGTATGTCGGTGCAGGTTTGCGAGTAGCTGCATCACTTGCTTTGATAACCGTCACTTCTATGCTCACTGGCTTTGTCAGTCTACAGCTATAGAGAATCATCTGGATATTCTACAACTTCTGTTATCGTGCATTTGTCGGAAGTTTTGTTTAACTGACTAGCCGTGTTTTTGAAGGTGCTCGAGTCATGGAGCACGTGGCGTTTAGCAGAGAATGTGACGTGATAATGAAACGTAATATGCAGGGTGGCGCTGGAGGTGCTAATTGAGTTGAGATTGTTATGCTTGTGAGTGAGCACATTTTAATCAAGTGATCAGTATATAATTATGTAAGCGTTGTCATTTTTTGCTAAAACTTATTCAAAATAACCTAACCCTTAGCTTAACCTTGGAATAAAGCGCTGGAATGAAGTGGAACATTTTTTTCATTATTTATATCATTTCATGTAAGGTGTGAGTCAGAAAATTTTACCCCCTGAAGTTTTTTGGACATTATTTTCAAATAATTGAAAATTTTAAAACCATATTTTGCATGCGTATTCGGCGTTCAAGTCTATGCCAAATTACAAGGTTTCATTCAATTATTCTTAAATTTGATGAAGTTATGCCATATTATGCGCGATCAACCAGAGAATTTTCCATTTTCCATTTTCACTTAATAGCTGTACGTACGTCATTGTAAAGTTGAATGGCCCCCAAATTTACCAGATTTTAACCCCTTGACTATTAATCTGTGAGGTGCAATGCTGCAGACATTTTACAAACTTAACTTAAAGCCAAAGACTATTCTGGAACTAAAAGGTATACGGGATGATTTGCAGGTGCTTTGGAAGGTGGTAAACATTTTAAGCATCAGATATGAACTTTTCAAAAAATGTTTTATTGAATATGCTTAGCTGTTTTTGTTGCTGTAATATCCCACTTACTTGTGCACTTTAACCATTTGTTTGTTGTCAAATATTACAAGTTTGTGTTTTGTGGTAAATGCATTGTGAAAATGGAAAATTCTCTGTGTGAGCACATGTAGCAAGGCATAACTTTATCAAATTTAAGAATAATTGAATGAAACTTTGTAGTTTGGCGTAGATTTAAACGCCAAACGCGTGTGTAAAATATGGTTTTAAAAAATTGCAAAATAAAGTTTAAAAACTTTAGGGGGAAGTAAAATTTTTGACTCACACTGTATACTGCTGCAGAAAGACATCAACAGTGGGCTGCCTAGGCTTATAGGGCCAACAGCTAATCAAAGAAATGTTCAGTGTGACCACACATACTCACAGTTTGCACATAACTGTAGTTATTGAGTCTTGTCGTTTTCTGTACCATAATTTAGCAAATGTCTACCTAATGCGTATGAGTTCCACTTTGTATGCGCCACTGTGTATTTTGTCATGTGAATATTTTTGCCACTTTCTGTGCACAGTTATTCAGTTACTAACCATTTTAAACAGCAGCATAAGTTTCTATTTTCTTGCCGCCAAGTGCACTTACAAGCATGTGAATGCCTTGCAGCGTTTTTTCACTGCTGGTGAGTGAGTCATGGTTGTTCAGCTAATATGCTGAGTCTGTTTGATTCTGCCAAATTCAGTGCCTAATTCAATTCCATCATCCATGTTTGCACTATATTTGTGTAAATATTCGCAGTGTGTCTGTGTATTTAACTGTAATTACGTCTTTATTTTTCTGTAAGTCATTCACTTTAATGTATAGTTATTTTTTTAGTTGAACTATTGTTCATAAAACGTAATGCCTTGTCTTTAATTGGAAAATAGAGTGGCTGTAGTATGTAGCTGGTCAGTGCATTTTTGTGTTCTTTTGTTATACAGTCATAAGAATAATAATTTTGCTTTTTATGTTTGTCCAAGTTAACATATCATTTGTGGTTACTTACATTTAAAGTAATGACATCTTATTGACAGTGACGGCCGTTCACAGCGGCATAGCCGGAGTAAAAAAATGAAGCAATTAGTCCCTTTCTTGTACTTCTAAAGGCCGTACCAATACGAGTTTTAGGTGAAAGGTGTTGATGTTGATTATATCTTGGCTAAACTGTTCTTCTTTGGACCAAGGAAGTATCCTTTTTAGGCTGGAGCCTGGAGAAGTAAAATTTGCAGTGCATTCTCTTTTGTTTGACATTATTCATCTCTGTTTCAGATCGTAGATAACTATGAGAGATGCCCGTAGGCTCATGCTGTCATTCTGTAAGTCTTTGCTAGTGTGTCTAACAGGCACTCACAGATTTGTTTCTCTGGAATTTTTTTCTGAAAACGTTCTCCCTGTTGTGCAAAAGTGGTTGTATAGGCCTATAGTTCGTAATTGTGAACTGCTAATTGAGTTGAGATTGTTACGATTGTTAGTGAGCACATTTTAATCAAGTGCTGCGCATATGAAAATATGGTCATTTTCCGCTCTCGCTGTTTTGCTTCAAAGAAATAAACCTTTTATTCAAAATAACCTATTGTTTCTACACGGTTGCGTGCAGATTCCTGGCCGCAGTAGGATGGTGCACAAAACTGTGTTTATTATGATGCCGGCGGTTTACAGTGTAAAGTAACGTGCAGTATAAGCGTATTTGTGTTGATACTTGAAGAGTTCTGTTGAATGCCATCTGAACATGTGTGCGTGTAGGGAATGTGCACAATAGGCGAACTGTAATTGCACGTGTTGTATAATTGACAAGTTTAAATGGTATTTAGAGAAGACAGCAAAACTGTGCCTACAAATTTTGTTAATTTTGTTTATAATTGTCTTTTTCTGTTGAAATTAGAGTCGGTCTGTATCTTGGAGACCAGTGGCCAAGTCTTGTTGTCTACCTGCTCAGAACCTGTTTTGATCGGAGACCTGGTTTGAGTAGGTGACCATAGACCTGTGTTGACTGTTGAGCTGAATAACGTTTAGTGGAATTTGATGTTTAGCACGCGAGCTGCAGCGTTAAGAAATCCCAAAAATGCCACATAAAAGTTTAAGCATGATTGGAGCTTTTTTGTATAGAGTTTAGATAATGATACTGTATGTGAGAGTGTGTTTATTATGATGCCGGCTGTCTGTAGGCCTACTTAAATTTTAAAAGGCAACATTTACTGTTTTCTCATATGCTAAATTTGTTTTCTTGACTGTGTCGGATAAATAAACTTGTGCCTCTGTGGTAATAATCAATGCTCTGCGTTTCTTTTAGCAACATTATTCTGTTACACATAGAATCCTCGACGAAGAGACTTATTAGTCACGCTATGACACCGTAGCGATTAAACATCCGGATGCAGCCACCCCATTGGGCCTATCCCTTTCGTCAAAATGTCATCGGAATCCGTTCATAACTTTTTGGAGACATTTTGTTCACAAGAAATGAATACGCGCACGTTTACGTTAGCCTATGTGTTTGATATTTCACCTGTGAGGATAAAGGACTTAAATATACACGGTGTTTCATAAAAAAAGGACCCCTTTTTGTTTTTTTCATAATTCACTCAAATGATGATCAGTTTACATGAAATTTGTAACAGTTGTAGCCGAAGAAATACTAATTTAAAATATTGCAACAAAATATGGCAGTTGATTAAATATTCTTTGCTAGTTGTGACGTAATGCTGACGTCATAATGTGTCACGGGTAAAAGCTTGATAGTCTCAACTGGTGTTGTCAGTTGCTACCCTGCTTCGATGGTGAACTTAATCTGGTTCGTTAATGAAAAATGTTTATCGTGTTAGCACTAAGAAACATGGGTAGGCCTACATGAAATCAGGCGTCTTGCGATCGAAAAACACAACCATTTTGCAAGCTCGGTGTGCTAGCGGTCTTGCTCGAACATTTGAAAGTCTAACTATCCCCACAAACACGTAGGTCTAGGCCTAAATGCGATCACTTTGCACGTTTTTGTGGCTGCGACTGTAAATAAAAGTTCAAAAATTTGTCATCAGCGAACCAAATTTTTCACCATCGGAGCAGGGTAGCAACTGACATCACCAGTTGAGACTATGAGGTTTGTACCCGTGACACATTATGATGTCAGCGTTACGTCACAACTAGCAAAGAATGTTTAATCAACTGCCACATTTTGTTGCAATATTTTGAATTAGTATTTCTTCAGCTACAAATAGTAAAAATTTCATGTGAATTGACCACTATTTGAGTGAATTGTGGAAAAAAACAAAAGGGGTCCTTTTATGAAACACCGCCTAGTTGCACTTTAGATTATTTAGAGGCCTAACTCGCAGTTGTGTAATCAGGAGCACAGAGAAGACATTAATTATGGGGGCGCTGAAAATGCAAACTTGTACTGGAAAATGCAAGTACACGTTTGTAATTATTTTCCGTGGAAATTTAAATTAGATCTATTAAGTGCTTGTTAAAGGAGATTAAAAGAACTAAACAAAATCCGCAGTTTTTGCATGTCTAATTGTAAAACCAAACTGTAGACACTATTGCAGTTCGACACACAGGACAGTGTGAATCAGTTGCGACAAGTGTGTCGATACATTCCTGACAAAAACTTGCATGTCCACACAGTAAGGCAACTTTGACAGGCGGCGCATTAAGGCAATTAAAACATCGCAAGATGCTGTCACAACAGTGGCTGAAGCTGTAGGGCCTACTGCTGCTGGCAGTGGCTATTTCGTGTGCACTGTCAGCAACATCTTCCAATTCACACTCATCAGTCGAACTCCCGCTATCATCATTTTGACTTAGTTCTTGCGTCACATTATCGTGCACAGCGACTGACGGAACACAAAAATTCCAATACTGTCAGTGTGCAATTACCACTTGAATACTTTGCAACAGTAGTGCGGACCCGTTTGTCGTTCGTATAAGTTGGCTTTCTTTTTTGGTCTGCGGATTTGTCCTCCTCTGCTTAACCTTTGAAAATCAGCCATGTTAGACACGGCAACTTCATGCAGATATTCCAAAAAACATAAAAACTTAAGTGAGAAACTTTGACTAGTCGTCGACATATAGCATGAAAACTTTCAACACCATTATTTGTTATCTGAATACGTCCACTCACGAATAATCGCGTTGGCCCAATACTTGCATTTCCACCAAAGCAAATCTGTACTCGCATTTTCCGTACTTGCATTTTCAGTCGCCCCATTAATTGTAACAAGAGTAACTAGAACAATTTTTTCCGGCCCAATGCCGACATATTATGCGGACGTCCGCCTGAACCGAAAATTGACACACGTGTTATTTCCGTCCTGTGGAACGTTTACGCTAATTTTGATTTCGCTGCGATTCGTTTTCCAGCTATTGATAGAAGACCGTAGGAGACGGACGGACGGACGGACGGGCAAGACACGTATTGCGGCCTATCAGGACGGCCGAGCAATGATAGCGTACCGTAGGCCTATCGTGCGTTGCTGCGTCGCATCTGAGCAATACGGTGTGAGCGGTGCAGGCTACCTACCTGGTGACGTCACGTGACTACAGCGCACCTGTGCACTGCTTTTGTCGATGCAGCTCAGCTGATATAGCAGGCCATAGCCTCGCAAGCCGCTTTTGATAAAGTTTGTCAGGACTGATATTAATAGAACTGTGTGCCATATAGTTCAGCCTGCGGTTATAAATGACAGTCACGCGCCCACACTTCGTGGTGGGCTGGTGGCATTATGCTGAATTCGGTTAAAGCAGTTTACCGGCACGTGCGTTGGCGTGTCACGTGGTTCAAGACATTGGTGTTCTTGAATGTCGTCGTCTACACGTATATTGCGTTGTTTATCTACCTACAGCCCAGCAGGCCGTGTCCCCCGGTCTCTGACCGACCGCCCCTGGCCAGCTTTGTGCACCATCCTACTGCGGCCGGGACTCATGCTCGCAGCCGTGTAGGGAGGATCCCAAAGATCGTGCATCAAACGTGGAAGTCGCGTTCGGACTTGCCAGAGACGTTCCGGACCTGGATGTCGAGCTGGCTGCGACACAACGAGCACTGGGAGTACTGGCTGTGGACAGATGAAGACATCCGGCGACTGATGACAGCCGTGTTCCCGCAATACTTGTCGCTGTTTGACAGCTACCCGACACAGGGCTACCGCGTGGACGTCTTCAGGTGAGGTGTCAGCTGCAGTGCCAGAGTACTGCGAGAATTAAGCTTCACTATTAGCATATAAGACAGGTTAAGCTGCAGTTCTAGTAGACCGATTTAAGCCAGAAGCATTTTAATCAGAACTCAAGATAGAAGAGCTATTATCTGGATAAAGTGAACGCTAGGATGGGGTCCTCGAGGTCTGTTCTAGACTTCTTGAGGACAGCTCCAGGACAAAGAGTCGTGGACTTGTCCTTGACCTCTAGTCAATAACTGTAATGAGTTTGCTTTGTGCAGCGAGCTTTTGATACTTGTATGACAATCCGCTCAAACACTGAATTAAACTATGGCTGAGCATGTTTATGGTTCATTACCGTTTGAATAACATTAAACTGGCTTTTGATGCGCAGTATACATGTACTTAACTTATTAGTGACCTCATCCTGGCCTCCAGGACTGACCTCGAACCCATGCCTAAGTGAACGACTGACTGCTGTGCTGGGGCAGGTACTTCGTGCTGTACGAGTACGGAGGTCTATATGCTGATCTGGACATGGAATGTCTGAAGCCCGTCGACACCGTGCTGAACCTGACAGATTGTGTCGCGAGTCAGGAGCCGCTGGAACACGCCGAGTTCCTGGCTCCAGTCGGCCGGCCGCTCATCTCCAACGCTCTGATGGCTTGCCAACCCGGTCATCCGTTCTTCGCGCACGTGATCGTCGGTCTGTCGTCGTACACGGGCTGGGTGACGTGGAACAGCGTGCTCTGGGCGACCGGCCCCTACATGCTGACGACTGCCTACCGTGAATATCGACGACAGCAGTCAGCGTCGTCCGACATGGTCGCAGTGGCAGCAGCCGACGTCTTCCACCCGACACCGGACGCCAGCATGGTGGACTACATGCGCCGGGAGTGTCTGCGACCTGATGTCAAAATGAGCCGGAAAGATCTCTGTGAGCGACTGACGGCGTTCGACTTCGGCCGTAGCGGCGTCCATTCGTCCCGGGCGCTGACCGTGCACCATTGGACGCACTCGTGGGTCGGACGTCGCAACGATCCGTACGGTCTGCTCAATGACCGCATGACACGATTCGACGTCGCCGAGATAATTCAACGCAGTTAACACGATAATGGACAGTGGACCACTGTCATGTTCAGGACATTGTCTCAATCCTAGTCACTCATTACTACTGCCCAGTGGCGTAGATAGGTGGGGGTGCACCGGGTACAAGATAAGTAGCATGAACGTTTTTTTCAGCAGCCAGGCCCGTCTTCAGGGGGATGGCAACTTGGCACGTGCCGAGGGCCCCGCGTCCCATAGGGGCCCCGCGCTTCGACCGTGATTGCCGCAATGGACGCCAAGTTGATCGATCAATGTAACAAATTTTAAGCATTTTATTGAGGATGAATTATCGTCACAACTTAAATCAATTAAAAGGTCTTCAGAATTTCGAGGCCCATTTTTTTCGCTTGCTCCGCTCGCGAATTTGCCAAAAAACAGAAGATACTGCAGGACTTACCTTACAGGCTTAGGCCTATCTTATGGGGTGTTTACACGATCCAGCAAACGTCCAGCAAACTTCCAGCAAATGTATTCAATATACACGTGCTAATGCTGGACGTTTGCTGGATCGTGTAAACACCCTATTACAGTCTGCTCACAGGTCAATATGTGGTATCAGGGGCCCCGCGGTAAGTCAGTGCCAAGGTCTGCGCGCTGGCAAAAGACAGCCCTGTCAGCAGCTTAGAATTGCGCATGTGGTTCAGCACGCGTCTCCTTAGTATCACAACTAGCTTACTTATACCCGTTTACACTTTACACGATGCAGCAAAAATGAAGCAAACGTATTCAATATAGGCCTACACGTGCACGACGTGTGCTCTAATTTTGTTTCATGTTTGTTTCATCGCTTAAACGGGGTTATTACTTGTCCGTTTTTACGCGCGAGAGCTAGCATATAGCGCGTATTAGCTATGGCATTATTCTGTCTGTCCGTCTGTCTTGGTGTCACGACCCGGTACCGTTCTAAGACCAAGTGAGATAGAGACCTCGGGTTTTCACCATATGATATAGCCTAGAGTCTCTAGCATTTTTTGACAAAATTCCATGCCGTTGGGTGAGGTCCTCACGAACGAGAGAAAAAGGGGTACCCCCTTTAAAATGCGTTATTCTACCGTTATTGGCTCGCTTAACGTGAAAATGGTTGCAGATAGGCACAGACATGCTGTTTATCATAACAAGCACTGGCGACGAGCTTCTTAGGAATGTTAACGTCGATGACCTTGAATGACCTTGAACCCCTCAAATAGAGGGTTTTAGTAAATTTTTGGCGATTTCGGGCTGCGACACGCATTTCAACAGTGAATTGCGCCGAAATGGCTGGCGATAGTCCAAGACAACCTGCGTATGAAATTTTCATCATTGAATGTAGATTTTAGCAATCCAAGTTCGGACCCTCTAGGTTCAAAGAGGCCTGCGCACCCGGGTGTCAAAAAGGGGTACACCTCTTGTTGGCTTGTATAGCGTGAAAATGATTGCAGATAGGCACAGACATGCTGCTTGTCGCAACAAGCACTGACGTCGAGCTTCTTAGAAATGTCAACATCGATGACCTTGAACCCCCAAAATAGCGGGTTTTAGTGAATTTTTCGCGATTTCGGGCTGCGACACGCATTTCAAGAGTAAATTGCTCCAAAATGGCTGGAGATAGACCAAAACAACCTGCGTATGAAATTTTCATCATTTTAGATTTTAGCGGTCCAAGTCCGAACTGTCTACGTTCAAGGATGGTTGCGCAAGCGGGTATCAAAGAAGGGTAGCCTACCCTTCTAAAAAGTAATTATTCATCCGTTGTTGGCTTGTCTAGAGTGACAATAGTTGCAGATGGGCAAAGACATGTTGCTTAACATAACAAGCACTGGCGACGAGCTTCTTAGGATTGTCAACATTGATGACCTTGATTGACCTTGAACCCTAAAATAGGGTTTTTTGGTGATTTTCTTGGCGATTTGTAGCTACAAAAGAGTGAATTGCGACGAAATGGATAGAGATAGACCAAGACTACTTGCGAACAGGAACTGCTATAGGCTCTCGCGCGTATCGTGAGCATTAGCTGAGATTTCTTGTTTTATTTGTATTTGCATCAGTATTGAAAACCAGTGACGTACTTTTTACGTGTCACTCCGTAGGAACAGAATGGGGACGTTTGTCTGCAGTCATGATAATGATCGTGACATAATCACTCGTTATGACTATTTTTACGCGCGCGCGTCTTAGCCATCGTCGAGGTGTCTGTCCGTCCGTCTGTCCGTCACACCCTGGCACTGTATCAAAACGGCGACACCTAGAATCACGAAATCTTCATTGTGGGCTGCCCGAAGGACTCTAGTTTTTAGTGACAAAATTTTGTGCCCCTGGGTGGGGTTCCCCTCGAACGAGGGCGTCAAAATGTGGTACCCCTAAAAAGACGTTATTTTGCCATTATTGGCTCTTATACTGTAAAAATGGTTGCAGACAGGTACAGACTTGCAGCATATCACAACAAGCACTGGTGACGTGCTTTTTAGATTTGTCAACATTGATGACCTTGAACCCCCAAAAGGGGTTTTGTTGATTTTTTTGCAATTTTTGGCTGCAGCGCACATTTAAACCGTGAATTGCGACGAAATGGCTGGAGATAGACCAAAACAACCTGCGCGTGAAATTTTCAGCATTGAACGTAGATTTTAGCTGTCGAAGTCCCGACCCTCTGGTTCAAGGAGGCCTGCGCAGTCTACCCTCTGCCCCTAAAAAGTGATTATACCGCTTTAGCGCGAAAACAGTTGCAGATAGACGCAGACATACGGCTTATCATAACAAGCACTGGTGACGAGCTTTTGAACGGTGTCAACATCGATGACCTTGAACTCCCAAAATAGGGGTTTTTAGTTTTGTTTGAAATTTTCAGTTATGGTACACATTTCATAAGTGAATTGCGCCGACATGGCTGGAGATAGACCTGGACAACCTGCAAACAGCAACTGCTAAGGCTGTCGCACGTCTCATAAGCTTTGCTCAGATTACTTGTACTTATACTAAGTAGGCTTAAAGATAGATTCTGAGTACATATCTGTGAACAGTCTACGTATGCAAAAACCGACAAATGACTCAAAAACGTTTCAGTTTGTATGTATCTTTATCGTGGAACGCAAATCGCTAACAAAGTAGCTAAACCCTACGCTCAATAGCATGCAATCCACGACCTTCAAAAGTAAACAGCAACCTCGACTTGCTGCGCTCGTTATCATAGGCATAAGCTTATACAACAGTCTCCGTTCACACAACATGTTGTATGAGTAAAAGAACAAATAGCACACGCAGTATTAAAATAACTTCAAATTAAAAAAAAATACACACGTAAGCTATTGTGAAAAAGTGTCAATGAGGTTGAACTACAGAACTGTTTTAATCAAAATTTTATACTGTTTTATATATACCAGTACCAACAAAACTATCATGCAGACAGCTGTCATGGGAAGAACATTTTGTTTCTGCCAGAAAGGGATTCGCTCAAATGAAGCAAATAAAGTAAAAGACCCATCACTGCACACAAGATTAGGCACGTCGAATGAATTTAAGAGTCTCCGAAACAATGTGTTATAAGTTCTTACTGGGACGCAGGATCGGCTTCAAGCATTATAGCAGAATAGGCGCACAAAACATTATTTTAACGGCAATTTCCCTGCAAAGGCACAATAGCCTACACGGAACAGTACCGGTGGCTATGCAAATTTCTAAAAAAAACATTTGCACAGGCCTAAAGGGCAAAGCCATGCCATTCCCAGGAGTATAATTTTTAATGACATATTTTTTTTCTAAAAAATTTATACACTAGGACCCATCTGATCATACAAGATTTACTTATTGAAATGCTTGGCTAATCTATCTACCGATGTTATCACGTCATTTGCTAAGGTATCTCAGACCAATGACAACGTTCAGAAATCATACGAGGTCACACTTCACCAAATATAATATCTAGGCCTATCAAAACTTTTCACCGTCTAAAGCAAATAAAACTGCGCACAGAAAGTATCATTATACAAAAGAACTGAGAATATTATTGGAAAAATAACGTCAGCCAATTAAAACTGCACGTAACTGCACAAACACAAACTAAACTCCAACATCGCATCGCCGCAAAAAACAGTTACTCAACGTCAGCCTACAGAGTAACCTACAGTATATTATACACCGTGGGCCAATAAAAAACGTACCACTTTACTTTTGTCCATATCTTCGCCAATTATTGCCAATTGTTCGCAGAGTGTCAATGAAAATTAAAAAAAACGGTCAATAATTGGCGAAGATATGGACAAAAGTAAAGTGGCACGTTTTTTATTGGCTCACCCTGTATATGGGTATAGCAAGGCAACAGTTTACGGCGATTCACTACCAGCCAAATACCGCACCAACGCATTGTTCGGCTGTATAGGCCTTATTTCAAAGTCAAGTACAAAATTCAGCGAACGTACGTAGCCTTCGCTTATACGTTATGGTGATACTGGTAATTTTGGCTTAGATAAAAACAGGAGCGGCTTCGGGATTTTTTTACGGTAACGTATAGGGAGAAAGTTGATGGTGAAAAGAGAATTTATATTTCCGACCGAGTGGCAACCGTTACCTTTTTAGAGTCGATTCAGTGCGTACTGGACAGTTAGGGTAACCAGAAAAGTCCAGGGCCAGTGTCTGGCTCACTTGAGCTTTCGCATAGTCTCGAAGTCATACGGCTTGCCAGCAACGACGACGGTGGGATCTGGAATCACTGGTGTTGGTCTGCGGTTCTTCCAAGGTCTTTGGTTCAAATTACGCACGTCCGATGTGGCCGCGCCCAGTTATGACTGACACACGTCATGACCAGCGGCGTTCTGGGTTAAAAAAAGCAGGCGGGGCCGAAAGGAAGTTGCAGTCTTCCGACAAACACTGCAAATTTTCAACAGCGGAGATTATGGGTGCTCAAAATTTCAATTTGGGTTGTTTTCCAGCCCAAATTTTGCACTTTTGGACGAGTTTGCTGACAAGAAGATTTTCCGTCAGCCCAAAATGTAGGGAGGGGCAATTTGCCCCGGGCACGACGCCACTGGGTATGAGACGTGACAAGACGTGTATCCAGTAATGGTGTAGTCAGTCTGAAGTCAGTCACTGCTGGTTAACGACACACATCTCGAGGCTGCCGGTGGGCCAATGAAGAGTCTGGTTGTCTGCACTGACTACCGCATCAGTTGGTGCAGACGCCATGAGGTTGACGGGCTGCAGTGCTGGACTGACGGCCGCTGCAGGCCGGTGAGTCTGCATGTGACCCTTCAACGTGCCGGAGTGCGAGAACCTCAGACCACACACGGCGCAGACGAACGGCTTCTCGCCGGTGTGAACGCGCATGTGAGTGCGCAGGTTGCCGGGAATGGTGAAGGCGCGGTCGCAGACGGTGCACAGGAACGGCTTGTGACCGAGATGCACCGCGCGCTGGTGACGCTTCAGCCCGGACGAGCAGTGGAAGCTCATCGAGCAGTCGGCACAGACGAAAGGCCGTTCTCCGCTGTGCGAGCGCGCGTGCACCTTGAGTCGGCCGAGGGTGCGGAAGGCGCGCGGACAGTCGGGGCACGGGTATGGTCGCGCGTCGGTGTGCACGCGGGCGTGTAGCGTCAGCAGCGGCGCGTGCTTGAAGCGTCGTCCGCAGTCGGTGCAGACGTGCGGCGCGGCGTCGGAGTGTGTGCGCTCGTGGTACGTGCGCGTGCTGTGCTGACTGAAGCGCTTCGTGCAGCCGTCCACGCGACACACGTACGGACGCTCGCCCGTGTGCGTGCGCATGTGAGCCACCAGCGTCGATGCCGAGCGGAACTGACGTCCGCACTCGCTGCACATGCGCAGTGCCGACGCCGCCGGATCAGTGTCAGCTGCCGGAGCAGCGGCGGCGGCAGCGCGGTCTGCGGGGGCGTGTGCACGCAGCTCGTGCATTGACAGCAGGGATGGGAAGGCGAACTGAGCGGCACAGATTGGACAGCTGTAGGTGGGACGAGGACGACGACTGGCACTACCTGCGCTGCTGGCGTGCTGCTGGCGCCAGTGTGACGTCTCGTGGCGCGTCAGCAGACTGATGTACTTGAACTGTTTGCCGCACACACTGCACGCCATCATCGCCCCGGCACGACGCAGAGCACGTGCTTCCTGGTCGCTCAGCTGCTGTGTCGTGTTGCAGCTACTCCGAACCCCCGGCCAGGCGACAACGCATCTGTTCGTGCCGGTGTTAACTGATCGCTTCCGATCACCCGCTGCACAAACACACACGTAACAATCCACACTGCAGTCAGCACTAGATACCGACCGCACTGTACGCAGTACGAGCTTATACCACCCCAGACAGTGCGCTATCATACTTCAACCACGCTCATAGACTATCCACCGTCGGTGTCTTTTCGGCCAAAATTGACGAGGGAACTGCCCCTCCGCTACCGACCGGCTACCCGTATATCTGTTTCAGCTTCTTGTTTTCGCCTGTTCATTTGCTGTTAGCGAATTACATAGAAAGTTGCGGAACACGGGTATAAAAACTGTGTGGGGTTGCGTATTTTTACATGCGGTGTAGCTGTTTCTGAACTCAGAATTTTTCCTATATAGGCCTAAGTACATTATTTGCTACTATTTGTCTCACCATTTGTTATCTCTACTAACGGTGTCATGACTGTAAAAACTTGACTCTATAAACCATTTTTTTCGTAGTCGAGGTTCGACAGGTAAAGCAAACGCGCCTATTCTACAGAATGTGCCAAAAACTGCCAGAACTTCGAGAAATCTCCCCCAAGTTTGATAATTTTTGGCACACAGACAGCCAAGACGATAAAATTATGCGAGGTACTCATTGTCCACCTCACCTAATTTATGTCAACGCACTACCGTGTTAAAGCAGATGCTCCAGATTGTTGCATAATGCTTTGTTGTTGCCACCGCAAAAGTTCTAATGACTTAATTAAGCACACGATAAACTAAAATGTGATTTATTTAGCAGAATTACAAGTTTGTGTAACAACATGCTTCCAAACTGTTAGAATTTATGCCCAAAATGCACACAATGGCTTAGACGTACTGCCACAGCTGATAGCGGCATTAACGCTCAACTGATCAATATCACAGCACTTATTCATGGATTAGATGTGTTTTGAGGTAATGTCAGCTATTTTCAGCGTAAAATATTTAACATCACAAAAGTATTAAATCACATGGCACCCTATGTCGAATTGATAACGAAAAAGTGAGCAGTCTGCACATACTGATAATCACTGCGTAGGCCTAATGTAACAATTTGGAGCACCTGCGTTTTACATGGTAGTGCGTTGACATAAATTAGGTGAGGTGGACAATGAGTGTACCTTACATAATTTTATCGTCTTGGCTATATGTATGCCAAAAATTAACAAATTTGGTGGAGATCTGACGAATTTCTGACAAAAACAACTTGGGTCATTTTTATGGCACACCCTGTACAATTACAAGGCCGTATTAGTTAGTGTTCATATTTATTACTGCCCGCGGTAGCAACGGCAGTATTGCATGTCGCGTTTTTCCTGTGGCAACAATAACTTATGAACCGCTGCACCTAGCTTGATGAAATTTTCACGTACATGTACCTTGACACTTGACTACGTATTGAATGTCAAGGTCACAGGCCAAGGTCATGTTTTTTTTTTAGTTTTTTTTGCGCATGATACTGCGATACCCACAGGCAGTACTTAGCCTTGAGCACGGATCGACAGTCTAGCTTATTACGTTAAGTTTAGCTAGAACCTTACGCCAAAACGTTAGTAGTTCCCTGTACTTTCACTAGTGTGACTTAGTTTTCAGTTGCCGACTATTTTTGTGTATGAAGGCCCCCATAAAACTCCAAGTCTGACTTATAGCTGTTCTGTTACTGTTACTTAGAAAAAAATATCGAGAATTTCAGAACTTTTTGCTACTTATTACTTTTGAACATTGTGACAGTAGTAAAATGGTTATCAAGTTAAATAATACTTATATTAATAAGTTATATTATATGGTTATATTGTTGCACTTTACTTGTTTACTGGCATTGAGTAGCATTTACTGCATACTTTGTGTCGTATCTAATTAGCATTGATCTATCTAATATCTAATGCTTCATGATGTTATGTGCCAAAATTTATAAAAGTTGACCAACGTTTCACCAAGTTATTGAAAAAAATAAAAGTGGCAGTTTTTCAAGATAGTGTAGTTGCTGCTACTGACGCCTCGCAGAAAATTTGGCCGACGTGATCGTTCAAACAACTGTCGCCATATTTGCGACGCACTCAACTAATGATTAATCAAATGATTAACACTATGACCAAACTTGCAGACTGTGCTGCATTTTTAATTGTTAAATGACCCATTTTATAGGGCTTCCACTTTTTCCGTTCGGCACATTAAGCTCTAGTCTACTCTTAACCTAATTCATACTAGAACTCTGAAAGTCATTGTATCGTAATTTTTCTTCTGGTGCTAAGCATTCTATTTCAATCGTCTCTACGCACTCTGTCCCCATGCCTATGAAACTTGGCGCTATTATCAGTCCGTCCTAAAAGTCGCTGATACCGTACTAGAGTTAACTCCAATGTACATGTATCTAACATACGCATTACCAGTTGAAGCAGGCTATAATAGGTTAAGAGTTATTTTGCTAAATACACTATGAATATGCAACAAGAAATTTGCGCTAATGCTCACGAGACGCGCGAAAGCCTATAGTAGTTCCAGTTCAGTAGTTTAGCTGAAAATTGGGGTGTTCACGCTAAGTTAATATACAAATATCAAATTTTCTATCTGGATCGCATAACGACAGTAGCGTGGCGCCACCTTGTGAATGATATAAACTTGTGTCGCAGTCCAAAATTGCCAAAAAAATCAATAAAACCCCCTATTTTGGCGTTCAAGGTCATTCAAAGTCATTGAATTCAGCGCCAATCGAGAGCCAGTGTACGACTTCCTATTAGTGATTAATAGTAACCTAGGCCCTATCTCGCACTGTTACTGAGATACGGCGACTTATTGGCCAAAAATCGCAAATTTTGCCCACCCCCCTCTCATTTAGCGCCCTCGTTTGGGGTGAGCCTACGAATTTATGGAAAAGCTTTATGGTTCCTGAAACTAGAGTCTTCCAGGCACCCGAAGGTGAAGATTTGATGATCCTAGCTTGCACCGTATTTGCCTGATCCACCCGTGTGACAGACAGACAGAACTGCGATGGCTAAGCTTTCGTGCGTAAAAATTTTGCAAGCTTGCTACTGAGGTTGGTTTGATAAATGAGAACTGCAAAGCTGACAAAATATTCAATGTTACAAAAAGTAACTACAATAAGGATACAGTTGAACAGATAACAACACTAGCACTCAACTACACTTCAAAATGTCAATGCGTCAATCAATCACGGCTACACAACACGCCGATCGACAGTGAGCAAATGCGCTCAGCCAGCACAGAAACTGCATGCACTTTGCAAGAAGTCTTTTTCCAACCCGATCGTCATTCAGAGTCACTCATCAATTCGATGCTAATCAAAAGCTCATGGAGCTATTATCATTTACAAGTAGTCAGTGGCGTAGCCAGAAATTTCAATTGGGGGGCTCGTCTCCCTTTCCCT